>Ga0076174_101_pt1 | contig 154523 bp, 145 predicted proteins | sample RifGroD2_FD_67771 | JGI IMG/M metagenome (GOLD analysis project Ga0076174, IMG submission 67771) | Parcubacteria bacterium GW2011_GWD2_38_12
AGGTATAGGCGGGGCCATCACAATCGCGCTTAAACCGAAAAATGATTCTCCCGCTCTTGTGATTGATAATCCTCCCGCGGGCAATACCAACGTGGCAGAGGGCGCCAACTATAGCATTCAATACGATCTTTCTGACGGGGATAGCGTCGCTACTGTTGATTTTTATTATGACACGAATAATGACGGGGTTGGCGGAACAGCGATCGCCGCCTGCCAAGATCAAGTAGAAGGGACCAACGCCACCTGTTCGTTTAATACGAATATCTTAACCGTCAGCACTGCCTATTATATTTACGGCGTTGCTTCAGATGGAGTCAATCCTAATGTCACCACGGTATCGTCAGGCACAATTACCGTTAATGACGCGCCGGCCCTCACTGTCACTCAACCCGATGGCATAAGCGACACCATCGCTCAAGACGCTTCCTACAATATCACTTATTCCTTATCTGACTCTGACAATGTAGTTACTGTCGCTTTTTATTACGACACCAACAACTCCGGTCTTGACGGCAATACTATTTCCGGCGCTTGCGCGATAGCGGCTGAAGGAACAAATTCCACTTGTACTTGGGGCTCTTATTATATTTACGGAATCACAAGCGACGGTATGACACAGGTGAATGCGTATTCCTCGGGAACCGTTACCATAAACTCAAGACCCACCCTCTCCGTTTCCCAACCCGACGGCACAAGCGACACCATTGCTCAAGACGCTTCCTATAACATCGCCTATTCTTTATCTGACTCTGACAATGTAGTTACTGCCGCTTTTTATTACGACACCAACAATTCCGGTCTTGACGGTACGACAATCACCGGCGCTTGCGCGACTGCTGCTGAAGGAACAACCACTTGCAGTTGGGATACTACCGGCATCACCCCGGGGTTATATTATGTCTACGGCAAAACTAATGACGGAACAAATCCTCAAGTCAGCGCATACTCTCCCGGTCAAATCACCATCAACTCAAGACCAACCATTTCCGTTTCCCAACCCGACGGCGCTTCCGATACTGTTACTCAAGGCGATTTATACAACATCACTTATTCTACTGACGATATTATCACCGCCGCTTTTTATTACGACACCAACAACTCCGGTCTTGACGGCAATACTATTTCCGGCGCTTGCGCGATAGCGATTGAAGGCTCGAATGTCACTTGTTCTTGGGATACCAGCGGAGCTTCTCCCGGGATATATTATGTTTACGGCATTGCTAATGACGGATTTAATTCAGTTAGCGCATATTCATCAGGACAAATCACCATCAACGCTCCACCAACTCCCAATATCACTGTCTCTGCCACCGGAAATCAAACCAGTTCCATGACTGTTCCCTCTACTGACCAATATGTCGGAGGAGCTTTCACATTTCAGAGAAGTTCCGGTTCCGCCACCGTCTCCCAAATCATCATTTCCGAAACCGGCTCGGTTAACGCCCAAACAAATCTTTCCAACCTCAAACTCTATTATGAAACTGCCGGCACTTGTTCTTTTGAAGGAACAGAAGCTTCCTTTAATGTGACCCCCGTATCTTTTAATTCTTCCCAGAAAGCCACGGCCACCGGTTCTATGTCTGTTGGCGCTTCCCAAGTTTGCGTTTACGCCACCCTCAACGTTGGTTCCGGAGCAGGAGACACCCAAACTTTGGAAATTCAAATTACCGATCCTTCCACGGAAGTCACCGCATCAGCCGGCACTGTCAGTCCGTCAACCGCAGTGGCGATAACGGGGACAACGACGCTGAGTGAAATACCAATAGTTACCGTCACATCTGTCAGTCCCAGCACCGGAACTATCGGAGGAAATACTAGCGTCACTGTTTCCGGGTCAAATTTCCAATCCGGCGCCACTGTCACTTTTGACGGGATTTCCGCAACAAACACAACATTTGTAAATAGTAATACCATTACCGCTAAAACTCCGGCGCATGCCGCGGGCACGATTGATGTCACAGTCACAAATCTGGATGCAACGGCAGGCACGCTTTTTAACGGTTTTACTTATGTGGGAGCGCCGACTGTAAATTTAACGGCTAGTCCCACAACGATTTTCAGCGGGGAATCGTTTGTGATGAATTGGTCCACAACCAATGCCGACTCTTGTAATGCAACGGGCGCGTGGCTTGGCGTAAAAGCGACCTCTGGAAGCGAGAATATAACTCCCACTTCATCGGCTACATATGTATTGGATTGCACGGGAGTCGGTGGTTCAGAAAGCGACTCGGTATATGTGCTGGTCTTGGCGCCTCAAGTGATACCGGGAGCGAGCGGAATTTTATTTCGTTTTGACGGGTATAGTTATCCGGGCGGCAGAGTGATTATTTATGACAACAGTGCTCCGTTTTCTCAATTGCCCAGCGATTCAAGCGGAAAATTCTCAACGATATTTCGTTTGACGAGTACTATAGAGAAGCATTTATTCAGCATTATCGCGTATGACAAGGAAGGCAATCCTTCGCCAAACAAGACTTTTCCCAGCGAACTTTATTTTAGAGGCGGTCTTACGGATATTTTGGTTGCGCCGACGATTGTATTGAATAAAAGAGCGTTGAATAAAAAAGAAAGTTTAGAAGTGTCCGGATACGCGACTCCCAATAATAAAGTAAAAATAGAAATAGACGGCAAGCTAGTCGGAGAAATAGCTGCGACAAGGACGGGATATTATGCTTTATCAGTTAAAATGTCTTCATTGGCGGACGGCGACCATCGGGCCAGAGTCCTGCAAGCGAACTCTTCGCAAGTAAGTGATTATTCTTTACTGAAAATTTTCAGAGTTGCCGAGCTATTCGTCGCGAACTCGGATTTGAATAACGATGGGAAATTAAATATCAGCGATTGGAGTATATTTTTGAGTAGCTGGTCTTCGCGGGAAGAGGCCTTAAGAAGAAAAGTTGATTTAAATAGCGACGGAAAAATAAATATCTTTGATCTGAGCATATTTTTAAGCAGTTTTAGGAAAAGATAATTGCTTTGAATTACGAAATATCTCCACAGAATTCCTTTTGTGAGTTTTATTCATATGGTATAATATATTAATTAAAAGTTATTTAGATATATGAGAAAATTAAATAAGGTTTTTATTTTTTTGGCGGTTATATTCTCGGTATTTTTATTCGGCCATGGCGCATTAGCCGCTAAATTTTATATTTCTCCGCAAAGCGGCGCTCAAGCGTTGAATAAAACTTTTACGGTTGATATAAAAATTGATAGTCAAGGCGACGGAATAAACGCCGCTCAGGCAAAGGTGATATTTCCAGCGGATAAACTGGAGATAAAAATTGTTGATAAAACAGGATCAGTTTTTGGATTTTGGCCGGAGGAACCGACATTTTCCAATGAAAACGGCGTTGTTGATTTCATCGGTGGCACCGTAAACGGCGTTTCTGGAGCATCGTTGCATATTTTAAGGATCGTTTTCAACGCGAAATCAGTCGGAGAGACTCCTATTTCGCTGGACGATGGCGCGATTACAGTTGACGACGGGACCGGCACAAATATTCTCACGGAAATTGTCGGGGCAAATTACAGAATTTCTGTGACCGTTGCCGCGCCTCTGCCTGCACCGGAAATTCCGTCTGGCGTCCAGCCAACCCTGCCTTTGCCCGGAGAGCCGATTCCGCCACCGGTCATCATTGAACGCGAGCCGGAGCTTGCTAAAGGCCTTCCGGAAGCGCCGAATGTTTTCGTTCCTTTATATCCTGATCCCAACAGTTGGTATAATATTACAACGCCGTTTAATGCCACTTGGTCTTTGCCTTTGGATATCACCGATGTTTCCACTATTATAGACATAAATCCCAATTTTCAGCCGCAAAAAAGCGAGAAATTATTCGATAATAAAATTTTTAACAGTTTACCGGAAGGAGTTTCCTATTTGCACGTAAGATTTAAGAATAAAATCGGTTGGGGACCAGCCGCGCATTATCGTTTGGCGGTTGATACCGCGCCACCAGCTCCTTTTATTATTGAATCTTCAGATGGTTTTCAAACCGACAATCCTATGCCACTTTTGCAATTTGGAACAAGCGATGCGCTGTCGGGTATTAGCCATTACTTAGTAAAAATAGGCGATGCTGAAGCTTTTGAATGGAAAAACGGACAGCTAAGGACTCCTCTTCAATCTCCTGGGACTCACAGGGTTTCGGTTAAGGCGCTGGATTTAGCCGGCAATGGCGCCTCTATGAGCGTTAATCTTGAGATATTGGCGATAGGGTCTCCGGCTATTACCTTTACTACTGAGAAATTATTTTTTGGAACCGAAGAAGGAGTCATGGTGAGGGGTACGGCATTACCTAATATAGATGTGAGAGTCTTTATTGAAAAAGAAATAGGGGGAATAGTTGCCGAGTATTTGGCGCGCTCCAATAAAGATGGAAATTGGGATGTGACAATCTATGAGCCGCTTGGAATAGGATCGTATGTAGTATTGGCTCAGGCCAGGGATTTGAGGGGCGCTTTGAGCTTAGTGGTGAAATCGGATAAGGTTGTTAAGGTCAAAAGCCAGCCGATTATAAAGTTGGGGGCTATTGAGATAGGATCAGGCGGGAGCGCGGTGATATTACTCATTATTTTAGTCGGGGGATTTGGCGCGGGATATTGGTATTTCAGGGAAAGGCAGAAAACATTAAGAGCAAGAGTTGCTATAACAAGCAGGGATTATGCCCAATTGTATAAATTGATAAACAGCGATATTGAGAAATTGACAAAAGATTTTGATAAGATGAATGAAACGGAAAAGAAATTTATTTTGGACAGAGCAAAAGAAAATATCCAAAAAATTGAAAAATATCTACTGGAGGAGGTTAGAAATATAGGAGACAGCAAATAAAGGAAGGATTTGTCTCGGGGTTGCATTCATTCGGTTTATGTATTAAGATTTATTATGTAATTATTTTTTATTAAATTAGAATATGCCAACAATTCTTCTTGTGGAGGATGAAAGATCATTATCGAGTGTTTTGGGATTTGAGCTCAAAAAATCAAATTTCGATGTAGAATTCGCCTATGACGGCGAAGAGGCATTGGAAAAATTAGAGAAAATTAAACCAGATCTTATTTTGCTGGACTTAATTTTGCCTAAAATAAACGGTTTTGATGTTTTGGAAAAAATCAAACAGAATTTTGACACCCGTTCAATTCCGGTTATTGTGCTGTCTAATTTAGGAAGCGATGACGATATTAAACGCGCCATTAAGCTTGGCGCCAGCGATTATTATGTCAAAGCGCAACACCCGCTCCTGGAAATTGTGGAAAAAATATCAAAATTTTTAGAAATTCCCAGAAGTCCCATTGAAACATCGAAGGTTTTGGCAGAGGAGACTCCTTTAATCAAACAAGAGCCGCCAGTAGTTGAAAAAGCGGAAATTGTTCCGGAGGTTAAAAAAGAAGAGAAAAAAGAAGAAAAGGTAGTTAAGAAAGCTGTGACAGAAGAAAATAAAGAAGCGAAAGAAGCTTTAAAAATTGGAAAAGAGACGATAGAAGAGACAATAGAGGAAGGCGAAGATAAGGATGATCAGAAAATAAAATTACCGAAAGGCGTTCGAAAGTTTATAAGAGAGAAGAAAAAAGAAATAAAAGAGACCATTAGCGATCCGAAAGAGCGTCACAAAAAAATTATTGAACTTTATGAGGAGTTTTCTCATAAAAAAGATGGTCAGGTTTAAAGATATTATTTAATGATATCTTTAAATAATAGTCCGCTGTGGCGGACTATTTTTTACTAGCGGTGTTGATTTTTATGCTTAATTTAATATAGTATGAAAAAAAAGAGTAGGCTGAATCTGAATCCCAATGAGATGGCTTTTAGGAAAATATATTGGCCGTTGCTTCAGCAAAAAAAGATTTTTACGGTTTTCAGACCGGATTCGAGAATGTGCGGAGAGCATAAGGGCTACTGTGAAGGACAAAAAGTACAAGCGAGAATCATTGACAAGGTTGGCACTGATTGGGCTGGAATTCCGCCGAAATTTTCAGGCAAGTTTTTTAAAAATATAATAATCAAGAAAATAGAAATTAGAAAAATAAAGCAATTGGTAAGAAGGGATTTTAAAGGATCTACTCCGGATATTTATAACAAGAATTTATTAATCTATCATTTGGGGGTTGTGTATAATCTTTCGCCCGAAGAAATTAATCTTGAATCCCTGGTGACTAAAATCAGTTTTGTATATCTTTAAATTATGAAATAGCAAATAAAACCCAAATTTTATAATTTGGGGTTGCATACAGATATGAAAAATAAACTGGAAAAAGGGTTTGGGGAAAAAAAAGAAACAGAGGAGGTGAATATGAAAAGTTTGATAGAAAAAGGTATTTTGAAGTTGGCTGAAAAGCCCAAAGACAATCCGGAAAACTTGAATTTTCCGGTTTACACGATTTCTCTGATTGAGCATGATTATCCCGCAAAAACGCCCGTAATGTGGAATTCCGTTTATCGTAAATTCAATATATCCGCAGGGAATATTATGGCCATCGGAGATACAAAAAATATTCAGCAGATATTTGAGGTGTTTAAAAAAGATCCCAAATATCTCGGTGGTGGAGTGGGGGTGGGTTTTAAAGATGAGGTTATTGAATTTCTCGATGAGATTGATCCTATTGCCAAAGAGATCGGGGCCGTGAATTTTATGGTTAAGACGCCGGAAGGAAAGTTAAGAGGATTTAATACGGATGGAGTAGGATATGCCGTTAGCTTGGAAGAAGTGTTTGGAAAAAAAGATGAACGGCTGGAGAATAAAAAAGCGGTGATTTTGGGCTCTGGTGGCACAGGCAATGCCATTGCTTTTATGCTGGCAGACAAGGGAATGCGGTTGGTTATATTGAACCGCACCACTAAAAAAGCTGAGGCGCTTACTGATAAGATTAATAGGTATTTTAATTTTGATGAAGATAAAAAAGCGCGGTTTGGAGGGGAAGATTTGATAGAGAGGGAAGTTGTTGATGCGGATGCGGTTATCAACGTATCAACAAAGGGGACCAGCGGAGATTTTGAAAATTACTCCGCATTGGCGCTAGCGAAAATTCCCGTAACCGAGGAAAATATAAAGGAAAATATCAAAGAATCCCAAAGGATTTTTGGCAAAATTTCCAAAAAAGCGATAATCAGCGATATAGTTTTAAGAAGTGGCGATACGCCATTTATTAATTTTGCTAAATCCGCGGGATTTGAGATTTTAGACGGAACGCCGATGGTTATATATCAAGGGGTTGAAGCTTTTTGGTTGTTACACCGGAGAGATTTTGAAGAAAAAGGGATTGCGAAACAAGAGGTGTTAAAGACCATGAAAGAAGCGGCTGGGTTTGTTTTTTAGTTGCTAATTATTGATTCGGTATAGCTTCCAATAACCGTTATTTTCTAAAAAAGGAGGGCAAGAATCGTGGATTGCATAATAAAGAAAAGAAGGAAGATAAGACCCCTGTATGATAGTGGTGACACAAAAAACGGTTGGAAAATTTGGAGAGTTCAACATTGGGATAGTAAAAAAGTTACTATAGAAGATATCAAAAAAGCGTGGTATGCAGAGTATCGTCCAGAAGGATATGACACGACTGTTGAGGGGAGAGTTGAAAAAGGGCTCTTGATTATAAAAATAGAGAGAGCGCATTCCAGCGATTAAAGATGATATTTTGAAATCGGCCGCTTAAAGTGGCCGATTTTTTATTTTTTAAGATTCATGATATATTATTATAAACTAAAGGCATTAATAAAATTATAAAAATATATGGATCAAGATATTATGCAAAAATTTGAAGAGCAGGCGAGAAGACTGGAAGAAATTCATCGGTCTGTTGAAAAAACGAGGAAGTATTTTTTATGGACTCTTATTATTTCTGTCGTTGTTATTATTTTGCCTCTTATTGGATTGATGTTTATGATACCGCAGTTTTTGGGCACATTGCAGTTGGGATTATGAGATTTGGATTACTCTATTTTATTGATGAGTGTGCCGATGACTACGCCTAATACAATTGCTAATCCTCCGATAAATAGCATCTCAAGGCCATGTCTTATTTTGTTGGTATGCGAAAATTTTGCGCTTATCGCTCCAAGGACAAAAAGAGCTATTAAAGAAAAAAGAATGGACAGTTTGAAAGCGGCAGTAAAATTAAAAAATAAATAAGGAGATAGCGGGATAAAACCTGCCAGAAAATAAGAACAGAACATTACGAGAGCGGCAAGGAGTGATATCTTTCCGGGCGTTTCTTGTTGCGCAATAAATTCTTCCGCTGTGTGTTCAGAAAGAAAACTGCCTACACCCATAGAAAAAGATTCCACGAAAATTAAGACTACTCCAGCAAGGATCACGGTTTTTACGGATGTGCCGGCGATAGCGATGCCGGAAAGAACTCCCACGGTAGAAACCAAGCTATCTTCCACACCGAAGATGAAATTTTGCAAGAATATCGCAGAGCGGTTTTTATATAAGAGCACTCTGCGTTTTGTTTTCTCAGTCATAATTGATTATTTATTAGTATTTAATTTTTAATTTCATAAAATTTATAACTCTCTTTGATTTTTAACGTAATCAATCCCCTAAAATTTGGTGGCTTCGGGATATGTTCTTAAAATATTCACAAATAATGAAGAAAAATCTTCATTATCGGGATAAATTTTTAATGCGCTTTTGGTCATATCCAGCGCTTCTTTGATCATTCCAATTTTTTCATAAGAAATTATTAAAAAAAGCAAGACTTTCTCGTTTTTCGGTGAAATCTTTTCCGCTTCCCTGAAACTTTCAAGCGCCTCCTGATATACTTTGGCATTAAGTAATGCCACTCCTCTTCTCATATAAATTTCGAATTTCTGTTCTTTGGAGAAATTATCATTAAAAAGATTCACTGCCTTTTCATAATAATAAGCGGAATTTTTGAAATCGTTTTTTGAAGCATAAATATCGGCGAGGTTTTTATAGCTTGAAGCATAGCCGGCTTTTATTTCTTTAAAATTCTCATTGGACTGAACCTGGATATCATCGGGATTAAAATATCCTTTGCCATTATCTTTTTCTATTCCGGCTTCAAAACAATTTCTGAAAGAAAGATTCCGGAGGGTTGGCAATTTCAATCTGCAAAATCTGGAAGTGACAAAATTAAAATCCCAATCTTTAATATTCGGCTCTTCATCTGAGAGGGAGTAGCGGTAGCCAAAACCAGCCGGTATAATTTTTATCCCGTCAAAAAAATCTGGCATCACGGTGTAAATGGTAAATTTTCCGATATTGCCCTTGATGAACGCTTCAAGATACTGATTATTAAAATCGGAGCGCTTTTGCTCGTTTTTTAGTTCGCTTTCATCAATATTTATATTCGGCAAAAATATTCCCTTTTCTTTTTCATATTTTTTCAAATTTTGTCTCATCCAAGGAGCCCAAAATGAATTGCGGTGGATAGCTATAACACCAGGTTTTTCTCCTAGAATAAATTGATTATAAAGAATGGAATTTAAAGCCATTCCTGCTTCCGTAATCACTATTGATCCTTCCGGGACGCTTTTTAATATATTGTGACCGACTTCTTGCGGATAAAAATAACCGCTTCGGTCCAGAGACAACCAATTATTCTTTAGGTTGGAAAAAACAATAAAAATCAGCAAAAATAAAATAGCGCCTTTTAAAAAATACTTTGATATTTTTGATGATTGTTCTGAAAAAAACCATAGAAAATAAAATCCTGTAGCCATAAAAATCGCCATTGGAATATAAGTCGGAATAAGCCAACTTTCATACTCTCCAGTTATATAAACAGTTCCCAAGAATCCTGCGCCCAAAACAATCAAGATAAGAAAAATAAAAAAATCTTTATTTTTAAAGAGTATATAGATGGCGCCGATTATGGCAAGAAGCATTCCCCAAAAGAAAAATTGATGATAAGCAAGATAAAACCAATTTCCGATATTCACAAAAAACTCCCGATTTAAAAAGGCAAAATTTGCCGCTTCGCCCGTCCAATGCCTGCCTGTCACGTGATTTAAAAAATTGGAGAAATTTTCGGGATTTCCCCAATCCATTGTCGGATTGGAGAGGGAGCGAAAAGGAATATAAATATAAGGCGAAAATCCCGCCAAAAAAAATGTTGTCAGGTAAAGGATAAGATTTTTTTTGCTGATTCTATTTTTGACTTTAAACCAAATCCATATAAAAAACGGTATAAGGCTGATTACCATTGGATGATTGCCGAAAGAAATGCCGAAAACAAAAATTGCAATAAACAAAAATCTCTTTTGTTGTTTATCTAGGTCTCCTTTTAATTCTTTTTGCGTCGCAAATAAAACCAAAAAATAAACAGAAAGAATTGTAAGAAAAATATGAAAAGTGTAAACTTCCGAATAAGTGGCTTGATACCAAAGACTATGAGAAAAACCAAAAGCTAAAGCGGTAAAAAAGGCGATAAGATAATGAAAGTTTGAGATTTTTGGACCAGTAAGTCGCTTCCAAAATGAAAAATTAGATTCAAATATCTTTAATATTGTCAGATATAGGAATGCGGAGGCTAAAGAAGCAAAAACGGACGAAAGAAAATTTATTTTTTGGGCGAAATTGAATCCCGGTAAAGACAGGTAAGACCATAATTTCGCGATAATCATATAAAGGGGGAAGCCGGGCGGATAAGCAATCCCGAATTCTTTGATGGCGGTCAAATAGATTGCCGCGTCAATCCAGAACATTGTCGGCGCTAAAGTGATATAATACACCGCCAGAGTGGCAAAAAAAACCAATAAAAAACCAATTAATTTTTTATTGAAATAGTGAAGAAGATTATGGGGCATCATATGCACGATAGTATATCACTCATTTTATCATTTTAAAATGATCGCGTAAGAGCTGGTTTCAATTGGCGTATTTTAGAGTTCGTGAAATCTTGACTTTTCTATGTATATTTGCTATACTTGTTTTTAGTGTAGGTTTTCTCAATTGATTCCTGAATTTTAGAGCCATTTGTAGTGGCGCTTAATCAGTGGAGCGGTGAGAAGGTCGCCCTACTGTTATTAGTAAAGTTTTAAAATACAAATGGCAAAGAAATTATATGTAGGTGGTTTGCCTTACAGCACCACCGATGATTCTTTGAAAGAAGCTTTCTCACAGGCTGGAACCGTTGAGTCTGCAACCGTCATTTCTGATAGAATGACTGGCAGATCAAAGGGTTTTGGTTTTGTGGAAATGTCTACCGATGAAGAAGCTCAAAAAGCTATTGAAATATTCAATGGCAAGGACTTCGAAGGTAGAAATCTCACTGTCAATGAAGCTCGTCCAATGGAAGAGCGCCCAAGAAGAACCGGTGGTTTTTCTGGTGGTGGAGGTGGCAGAGGCCAAGGCGGTTTCGGCGGTGGAAGAAATTACTAAATTTTTTAGTAATATACAAATCAAAAACTCGCTTTCAGGGCGAGTTTTTGATTTGTATATGGTATTATTTTATAAGATAACTTTTTATGAAATATAAGATTATTTTAATTGCGATATTTATTTTAGCCGTTATCTTTGCGGGGGGTTTTTTTATTCTACGCAAAGAGCAGTCTCCTGTAAGTGAAATTTCTTATAATCCGGAAATTTCTCTTGAAAAGCCCCCGGCTTTTTTGTATGCCCTAAAAATAGATAAAATGACTCTTAATGTTGAGCTGGCGGATACCCCGGAAAAGAAAGAAAAAGGCCTTTCTAATAAAAGGAGTCTTGCGGAAAATCAAGGCATGCTTTTTGTTTTTGATCATCCTGATTTTTATTCTTTTTGGATGAAGGACATGTTCTTTCCGATAGATATTATCTGGATAGGAAAAGATTTGAAGATTATAGATATTACCAAGGATGTCTGGCCAGACACTTATCCGAAAAATTTTAAGCCTTCATCTCCGATTAAATATGCGATTGAAGTGAACGCGGGGTGGATTTTAAAAAATGAAATTGCGATGGGAACGTATGTTCCGCTTGACGGCATTTCTAAATCTTTCAAAGCGGAGATTGATGAAATTCATAAAGATGAAGTGAAAAAATCGCCGCAAATTGAAAATGACCTGTTAGACGGGGAGAGTGTTTTGCTTGACGTGCCATTTACTTCTCAGGCGCCGCTAGGCCACTGGTCAGATTCCAGGCAAGAAAATGGTTGTGAAGAAGCATCGGCGTTGATGGCTATGGCTTTTGTGCGCTCCGCGAAATTATTTCCCATAAGCGCGGAAAAAGAAATTATTGCTATTGCCGATTACGAGACAGAGATTTACGGAGATTTTCATGATACTTCAGCCGAGGATACCGTGAAGAGAATTTTTAAAGGATATTACAAATATAATAATGCGGAGGCTAGAAGCGGAATCAGCATTGAGGATATAAAAAAAGAATTATTCGACGGTAATTTGGTGATTGTGCCCGTAAACGGACAAAAGATTAAAAACCCGTTTTATACTCCGCCCGGTCCGCTTGAACACATGCTGGTCGTTATAGGATATGATGGCGCTACAAAAGAATTTATTACCAATGATCCGGGCACGAGACGAGGTGAGAAATATCGTTATTCTGAAGATGTTTTAGGGGCGGCGTTGATGGATTATCCAACGGGAATTCATCAAATAATAACCGAAGTCAAAACCGCCATGATAGTTGTGAAAAGATAAAAAATGGTCTTACAAATGGTGTGCCTCAATGTATTTCGTAATTTAAGATTTAGAAAATGTGCTACAATACATAGATTAGACACTACGTTATGAAAAAAATATTTTATTATTTAATAGCTATTGTTTCCATGGGATTTATTTTGGTTTCTTTCTGGATATATATCAAGTATTTTAAGGGCGATAAAGAAAATATCTTGATGTTTGAAGTTAAAAGAGGGGGAATTCAGGAATCAATTAGAGTGAGAGGCGAGGTTGCATCGCAAAAGGAATTTAATTTGGAGTTTCCTTTCTCGGGGATTGTTGATGAAATTTTTGTCAAAGAGGGACAAAACGTCACGGAAGGAGAAAGGTTAATAAAGCTTGAGACGATAGATTTTGAAATTGAGCAGAGAAAATTAGAGGCAGGATTGTCTCAAAGCAAAGCTGTTCTCAATAAATTAATAGCCGGCGCATCAGAGGAAGATATTAATGTTTTAGAAGCTCAAGTCCAAAGCGCAAAACAATCATTAGCAGATGTTGAAACAAATTTAAGCAATATAGAAACAAAAGCCAGCGTTGATTTGGATAATCTTTACGCAGATATAAACGATATTTTAAATGATGCTTATGCTAAAGCGGAAGATGCGGTAAACAAGCAAACAGATGAATTATTTATAAATGACCTTACCACCTCTCCTCAGTTAAGCTTTTTAACTTCTGATTCCCAGGCAGAAATAGATGCAGAAAATAAAAGAGCATTATCCAACACCGAGCTTAAGGAGTTAAAATCCGATCTTGCCAATCTGAATTTAAGTAACGCGGATTTAGATACCCTTCTTTTAAAATCTCAAGATCGCCTCTCCAATATAAGAGAATTTTTAATTAGAACAAATAATGCTTTAAACTCCGCCGTTGATTTGAGTCAGGTCAATATTACTGCGTATAAAGCAAATCTGACGATTGCTCGCGCGAATATCAATACGGCCATGTCCAGTATAAATACCCAGAAGCAAGCAATATCCGCGCAAAAATCTACGAATCAAAATAATATTGATGCAGCTAAAGCGCAAATTTCAAGCGCAGAAAGCGCTCTGAATGTCGCAAATTCTCAGCTTGTGTTCAAAAAGGCGCTGCCAAGGAGCGAGGATATTGAAATCGCCAAAGCTCAAGTATCGGAAATAGAAAATCAAATTGCGGCGGTAAGAGAAAAAATACGCAAGGCGACTCTTTCATCTCCCATACCGGCGAAAATTTCTAAAATCTTTTTTAAGGAAAAAGAATTTTTTAGAACAGGACAATCCGCTGTTTCGCTTATTGCTTTCGATTTTAAAATCCAAGCCGATATTTCGGAATTGGAAATAGGAAAAATCAATGATTCGGACGGTAATAATGTTTCCGTGCAATTTGATGCTTTTGCGGGAGAAATGTTCTCCGGCAAAGTTGTTTCCATTGAACCAAAAGAGGTTTTGAAGGATGGAGATAAATATTATCGTGCGGATATTTATTTTGAAGACAGGGGAATCTCTATTCGTCCGGGTATGAGCGCTGATTTGATGATAAAAATACAATTTAAGGAAAATGTGGTTAAAATTCCAGAAATAGTTGTTTATAAAAAAGACAAGAAAAAATTTGTCATTCTTTCTGAAAATGGCAATCAAAAAGAAACGGAAATTGAGACTGGAATTTCAGATGGGGAATTAATTGAGGTGACAAAAGGACTTTCTGAGGGGCAAATTGTAATTATGTCAATAAAATAAAGGTTTTTCGGGACTTCCGGGCTCTTTTTTGAGGCATTAAACCTATATTTCGTTTTTGCTCATCGCCCGTGCTTATTGCAGGCAGGATAAACGAAATAAGCGAGTGATATTTTAATGAGAAAAACAAGCGTACAAAACAATACAATAAACAATACTGGCGAGGGGATGTTTGATCCGGTTTGCGGGATGAATTTAAAAGGGATTGATGAATTTAAAAAAAATCAATTAGCGGAAAAGGGATTATTTTTTTGTAGCGATCATTGTAAAAGCCGATTTGAAAAGAACCCGGAAAAATTCCAAAATGAACCGTTAATCAAACTCAGAAATGTTCAGAAAGTTTTTAATCTGGGCGGAGTGGATACTTATGCGTTAAAAGACCTTGATATTTATATTTGGGAAGGAGATTTTGTGGCGATTATAGGCGCTTCAGGATCGGGGAAAAGCACGGCTTTGAATATGATAGGTCTTTTAGACAAACCGACTTCCGGCGACATTTTTTTAAAGGGGGTTAATATATCCGATTTAAATGATGAAGAAAAAACAAAGTTTCGTTCAGAGACCTTCGGCTTTATTTTTCAGCAATATAATTTAATACCCTGGTTGACTGCTTTTGAAAATATTTCATTACCATTGATTTTTTCCGGCAAAGGTATTAATAATAAAAAAATCAATGCGAGTATTGAGGGAATCGGTCTTGGGGGAAGGTCTTTGCATCGCCCATTTGAGCTTTCCGGAGGCGAACAGCAAAGAGTTGCTTTGCTTCGCGCGCTCGTTAGCGATCCGGATATAATACTTGGCGATGAGCCGACCGGAAACCTTGATTCCAGCACAGGAAATAAGCTGTTGGATATATTGCTGGATTTGAATAAAAAGGAAGGCAAAACATTGTTAATTGTCACTCATGATGCCGATATAGCGGGAAAAGCGGATCAAATCATAACTATGAAAGACGGGAAAGCGATAAAAGACCATCAGGTTTATAAAAAAATATATACAGAGTAAACGATTTTTAAATCTTAGACGCGTTATATGCTCAAAAATTTTATAATTTTAATTTTAAAAGGTGTCAGACACAGGCCCATCAGAAGTTGGTTGACTATTTTAGGGATTATTATCGGAGTGATGCTTGTAATAATGATTCTTTCTTTGAGCGCCGGAGTTCAGAATGCGATTAGCAGTACATTGCAAATGTTCGGTTCAGACTTGATTATTATTTTTCCCGGCAAGGAAACAAACCCTATTGCCGGAATTTTGGCCGGCCAAAAATTCAAAGAACAGGATATTATGGATCTTGAAAATATTGAAGGGGTTGATTCTGTGGCTCCGATGACTATCGGGACATTGAATGTTGATTTTAAGGGGGAGAAGAAATCTGTCGCTTTTCATGCTTCTTATTGGGATAAAATGAAAAGCATTTTTGAAGAATCGCGTGGCGTGAAATTGGAAATCGGCGCATGGCCGCAGAATGAAGATGCTAACGAAGTGGTCCTTGGGTATTTAGCCGCAAACAGTCTTTTTAAAAATAAAATTCAGGCAGGAGATGAAATCATTGTTCAATCAAAAAGGTTGAAAGTATCTGGTATTATGGCGCGGCTCGGCATTCAGGAGGATGATAATTCCATGTATATGTCTTGGAATATGTTTCATAATATTTCCGGATTAAAGCCGGGAGTTATGTCGGCCTTAGTCAGGGTTGTCCCTGGGGGAAATATCGAGTTTATTGCCCAGCAGATAAGATTTCAGCTTCAGAAACAGGAGGTTGTCCGTGATTTTTCCGTTTTAAGTCCGGAAAAAGCCGGCCGCATAGTTGGCGATATATTATCCATAGTGGAATTGGTGTTGCTTCTAATCGCCATGGTTTCTTTGCTTGTTGGCGCGGTTGGGATTATGAATACAATCTATACTTCGGTTTTAGAACGTACAAAGCAGATAGGAATCATGAAAGCCATCGGAGCTTCATCAGAAAGTATTCTGATGCTGTTTTTAATAGAGTCGGGAGTTATTGGTATTATTGGAGGAGTTTTAGGGGTGGTTGTCGGTATTATTTTCGCTTGGATTGCCGGTTTTATAGCTTCGCGTTTTGGGATTAACGGACTTTTTTCTTTCGCTTCGCTTGATTTTTTTGGATTTTTCGCCATTTTAATTATTACTTTTATAACCGGCATTGTCTCCGGTATTTTGCCGGCGCGCCAAGCGGCAAAGATGGAGCCAGCCGAAGCATTAAGATATGAATAATAAAATTATGTATACTTGTCCAATGCATTTAGAAATTATCAGAGAGCTTCCCGGAGAATGTCCAAAATGCGGGATGAAACTTGTTGAGAGTAAAGAGGGTAAGGGGAAGAGTAAAGAGATGGGTTACGAAAGTCGCGCTTTAATCGACAGTGCGCGACACGATTCTGCAGAATCGCATGCAGGGCATAAGGCCGAAGATTTTTTGAAAAAGTTTTTAGTGAGTTTGGCGTTGACCATACCAGTTTTATTTTATTCTGATGTTATTCAGAAATTGATTGGTTGGTCACCACCGAGTTTTTACGGGTCGCAATATCTTGCTTTTATTTTAAGCTCTTTTGTGTTTTTTTACGGCGGTTTTATTTTTTTGCGCGGCGCTTTCTCAGAATTAAAAGCGCGACTTCCCGGAATGATGACTTTGATTACGATTGCAATTTCTGTCGCGTATCTCTATAGCGTATTTACGGTGTTTTCCGGCAAAGGCGAAAATCTTTTTTGGGAATTGACCACCTTAATCACAATAATGCTGCTTGGCCATTGGATTGAAATGCGAGCGGTTCAAGGCACCGAGAAAACATTGAAAGAATTGGCAAAACTTTTACCGGATAAAGCAGAGGTGGTAAAGGGCGCGCAAACGGAAATTATTTCGCTCAGCGAATTAAAGTTTGATGATATTGTTTTTATAAGGCCCGGAGGGAAAATTCCGGCTGATGGAGCTGTGATAGAGGGAAAATCAGACGTTAATGAATCAATGATTACCGGAGAATCAAATCTAGTAGAAAAAACAATCGGTAGCGAAGTAATTGCCGGCACGATAAATAGCGACGGCGTTTTAAAGGTAAAAATTACTAAAATAGGAGAGCAGACTTTTTTGGCTGGCGTGATGCGCTTAGTATCTAGCGCTCAAACATCAAAATCGCGCTTACAAATATTATCTGATAGAGCCGCATTTTACTTGACTCTTGTGGCTATTATTTCCGCAATCACGACATTTTTTTTGTGGTTTTTTATAGGAGGAAATTTGGTTTTTGCCATAGAAAGATTCGTTGTTGTGCTTGTAATTGCCTGCCCCCACGCTTTGGGACTTGCCATTCCGCTTGTTGCATCAATCTCCACATCGCTTGGCGCAAAAAATGGTTTATTGATCAGACAGCGTCTTGCGCTTGAAGCCGCTAGAAAAATAGATATTGTTCTATTTGATAAGACCGGCACCTTAACTAAAGGGGAATATGGCGTTGAAGAAATTTTCCCCATAAAAGCCGATCAAGATACGATTCTTCATTTGGCGGCATCAATTGACGCTTATTCCGAGCATATGGTGTCAAAAGCCATTGTCAGGAAATTCAAGGAAAAAAATAAAGCGTTTCTTGAGGTAAAAGACTTCACTAGAGTTCCCGGCAAAGGTGTTAGAGGAATTATAAACAAAGAAGAAGTGTTGGCTGGAGGAGCATCTATTTTGGACGATGAAAAAATTATTGTTGCGGAAAATACAAAAAAAATAATTGAAGAAGAAAGTAAAAAAGGCAGAACAATTATTTTTGTTATTAAAAATAAAGAAATTTTAGGGATAATATCGCTTGGCGATGTGGTGCGCGAAGAATCAGAAGAAGCAGTTTTACAACTTCAAAATATGGGCGTGAATGTGGCGATGATTACCGGGGATTCGGAAGATGTTGCCAGATGGGTGGCAAAAGATTTGGATATTAGCGAGTATTTTGCGAAAGTTTTGCCTCACGAAAAAGTGGAGAAAGTAAAAATTTTACAATCAAAAGGCTTTAAGGTGGCGATGGTCGGAGATGGCATTAATGATGCGCCGGCGTTGACCCAGGCAGATTTGGGTATTGCCATTGGCGCCGGGACAAATGTGGCGATTGAATCTGCGGGAATTATTTTAGTAAAAAATGACCCTCGCGATATTGTAAAAATAATTAAACTTTCCAAAGCCACTTATCGTAAAATGATACAGAATTTATTCTGGGCGACTGGATACAATATTGTGGCTTTGCCATTAGCAGCCGGTATTTTGGCATCAAAAGGGATATTGCTTCAGCCAGCATTAGCGGCATTATTTATGTCGGCAAGCACCATTATTGTCGCCGTGAATGCAATGTTTTTGCGACGATCAAAATTTGATTAGTGGAATTGGCGGCAACAAGTATAATAAAAGAATAATTTGTTTAATTTATCTTGATTATTATGGATGTATTTTCACACGGCCTTTGGAGTGGGGCTGTTTACAAAATTATTAATGCAAAAATTAAAAAGCCATTGAATATCAAGTGGGCGGTTATTTTTGGCATATTCCCGGATTTTTTTTCATTTGCGCCATCATTTATCTTTATGTTTTGGGGATTAATTTTCGGCGGTATGAATTTTGCTGATTGGCCGCGACCCGATGAATTGGAGCCATTTCCGCCGGATACCCTATTTATTTTTAAATTAACGAATTTTCTCTATAGTATGACTCATAGTTTAGTGATTTTTCTTGTTATATTTGGCGTTGTGTATCTGATTTTTAAAAGACCAATTTGGGAAATGGGTGCATGGATATTTCATATTTTGATAGATATTCCTACACATAGTTATGCATTTTATCCGACGCCGTTTTTGTGGCCATTTTCCAATATCAAACTTGATGGATTATCTTGGGCGAATCCATGGTTTTTAGCTGTTGAGTATTCGTTGGTTATTTCTATTTATCTCTATTTTTATTTCAGAAATAAAAATAAATTACGCATATAATAATTTAGTTTATATGGTATAAAAACCGCATAAATAAGCGGATTTTAGGCGGTTTTAGTCTCTTTAGCTATTGACTTTTTCGGGACGTTATGCTAAGATTGTTTTTACGCCATTGATTTTCAGTGGTGTTTTATTTTGCCTAGCGGAAAGTTTAATTATCGAGAAATAATTTTGAATAAAGTTTGTAATTTATTTGAAATTTATGCGAGGTCCAGCTGATATTTTCGACGGATTCTTTTTTAAGAATAAGTTGAGGATTAGGCGCTTATCCATAAAATCGAGATTAATGAAGGATAAGTTTGTTTTTGTGACAAATCTAATATGGTTACATTGACGAGTATAGCGGTTTTATCCGGGTTGCTCCTTGGTATTACTGCTCCCGGAAATATAATTTTAGACAGTAAAAATGATGATGTAAGGGGATTTGCGGTTGAATTTGCGATAGATGGCTGGTCGGAAAATAGTATGAAGGCCAGTAATTCAAGCGCTATTAAGATTTCTCAGAAGACTATAAAAAATAGGAATTACATTGCCATTGAAAGTGGCGATGTAACTGTTACGGCTTATTCTTCGACTTTTGACCAGACGGATGATTCCCCGTTTATTATGGCTTCGGGAAAATATGTTTATGACGGAGCAATCGCGGCAAATTTCTTGTCTATTGGCACTAAAGTCCGTTTTCCGGAAAAATACGGCGATAAGATATTCACTGTAGAAGACAGAATGAATAAAAGATATGATTATAGGATGGATATTTGGATGGAAACCAGACAAGAAGCTCAAAGTTTCGGTTTAAGAAAATTGAAATATGAAATAGTGAAAGATGATTCTGATGCATTTCATAATATTGTAGCTGTTAAATAAAAACTAAAACCGTCCGCCTAAGGCGGACGGTTTTAGTTTTAAGTGCTCTTAGTCTGTTTATATTGTTGTTTGTATTGATGTTTCTTCGGTCAGTAGTTTATAAAGCGCAAGACCTGCCAAGAAATCAACAGCAACAAACATAACGTCCGTAAGGCCAGTCATGATTGCCACTGCAATGCCAGCATCGGTTTTCATGAAAAAATGATATAGGCCGGCAACGGCAAGTAAGGTGTTTAGATAAAATCCATACTCAATTGTTTGTTTTCTTGCCATGAGGATCGTCACAATTACGGCATCAAATAAAGTCACCCACATCAGCCAGCTGATTTGGGGATGTAATTTGCCATGAAGGAGCGTGGCGGCCGCAGGCATTAGAAAAAGTATGGCGAGCAATGAATATTGGATAAGTTTGTTCATTTCTATTTTATTGGTTAATTATAAATATGACGACCTTTAATATATCAAATAATGATGAATATAATAAATTATTCATTAATATTAATACATCGGTTATGGGTTATGCAATAGTTAAAAATGTGGCCGTTAGTTAAGGACTTTATTATTCCCCGCAATATAAGAAGGATATGTTGTGTTATCCTTCTTATATTGCGGGGTTTGACAATTTTGAGAAAAGAGTATAATATAGTAATAATTTAAGTTGGGCAGATGATTCTCGGAAAGAGTGGCATTGGTCCAGCGAATGAAAAGGTCGTTGTTAGATTACGATATAAAATTTGATAGTTTTAAAGCTATTAAATTTTAAGCTAAGAACATGACAGCAAAAACAGTTGATCAAGAATTTCTTGAATATCTTATCAAATCGATTGTTACCCATCCTGAAGAGGTGAAGGTTGACAGGAAGGTTGACGAAATGGGAGTTTTATTAACTCTCAAGGTTAACAAAGAAGACATGGGAACTATTATTGGGCGTGGTGGAGATACTGCAAAAGCCATCAGGAGTTTGGTGAGAATTGTTGGTTTAAAAAATAATGCCAGAGTTAATTTAAAGATTGAAGAGCCGGAAGGCGGCACTGGCGGTAATTCAAAAAGATCTGCCGATATTGGAGATCTAGACCTTTAGTTTTTCACAAAATACAAAACCCCTCATTTTGAGGGGTTTTGTATTTTGTGTTAATGTAAAATTAATGATCAAATTTGATATAATAACAATCTTCCCCGAAATTTTCAGCTCGTATTTTGGTAAATCCATTTTAAAGCGCGCGCAGGAGAATGAGTTGATAAAAATCGGCGTTCACGATTTGCGTAAATTTTCCATTGACAAACACAAAAAAGTGGATGACAAAGCATATGGCGGAGGACCGGGGATGGTGCTCAAAATTGAACCAATTGTTAGAGCAATTGGTTCAATTTTGAAGTTAAAAGTTAAAAGTAAAAAGTTAAAAGTAAAAAGCAGAGTTATATTATTTTCTACTCGGGGGAAAAAATTCAACAATAAAATTGCCGAAAAATTGGTAAAATATGATCAATTGATTTTAATTTGCGGTAGATATGAAGGGGTGGACGAGAGGGTAGCCAAATATATTGCCGATGAGGAAATATCCATTGGAGAGTATGTTTTGACTGGCGGTGAAATTCCGGCGATGGTTTTGGTGGATGCGGTTAGTCGCCATATTCCCGGAGTTTTAGGCAAGCAAGAATCATTAGAGGAAATAAAGGGATCGTATCCGGTTTATACGCGTCCAGAAGTTTTTGAGATGAGAAATAAAAATTTGCGCGTGCCGAAAGTTTTATTATCCGGCGATCATAAAAAAATAGAAGAATGGAGGGAGAAATTTCACTAATTGCAAATTTATCAGTCGTAAATCGCGGATTATTTAATTGACCCCTTAGGAATTGTCTATATTATATAAGATTTAAAAATTTATATAGAGTGTTATAATGGTTATAAGAATATTAAAGAATAAATAAAATGCTAAAGTATATCTTTGTTACCGGGGGGGTATGCTCTGGCCTGGGCAAAGGAATAGCCGCGTCTTCTATCGGCATGCTTTTGAAATCCGCGGGATATAAGGTTGTTATCCAAAAAATGGATCCTTATTTAAATATTGATCCCGGGACTATGAATCCGTATCAACATGGCGAGGTTTTTGTGACTCATGACGGCGCGGAGACGGATTTAGACCTTGGGCATTATGAAAGATTTATAGACGAAGAACTTTCTGCGATATCTAGTATTTCCACGGGACAAATTTATAGGGATGTTTTGGGGAAGGAAAGAAGCGGAGATTTTTTGGGAAAAACAATTCAGATAATTCCTCATATCACAAACGCCATCAAAGATTCAATAAGAAAATGTGCTAAAAAATCTAGAGTCGATATTTTAATTTGTGAAATCGGCGGAACAGTAGGCGATATTGAGGGCGAGCCGTTCCTAGAAGCGGCGCGTCAACTTCATAATGAAGAAGGGCATCACAGCGTGATGTTTATTCATCTAGTACTCTTGCCGTACCTGAGGAATTCCGATGAATTGAAAACCAAACCCGCTCAAGCATCGGTAAGGGAGCTTCGAAGATCGGGCATTAATGCCGATATTATTTTATGTCGCGCTGATGAAAAGATAGCGAAAAATCATTTAGAAAAAATCGCTTTATTTTGCGATGTTTCTGTTGCGGCTGTGGTTCCTGCTCCAACGGTAAATTCCATATATGAAGTGCCGGTGAATTTCGAAAATTATAAAATCACTAAACTTATAACCAAACATTTGGATTTGAGTTATAGAAAACCAAATCTTAAAGAATGGAATCGTTTTATAAAAAAAATTAATTCCAAATTGCCGGTTATTAATATCGCTTTGGTTGGAAAATACATGGAACTTAAGGATGCTTATCTGAGTGTCGCAGAATCCGTGAAATCAGCCGCTTATTTCAATAATTTTTCCGCAAATCTTGTTTGGATTAATTCTGATAAATTGGAGGCTGATAATAAATTCGCGGAAAAAGAATGGGATAAATTGAAAAATGCAAAAGGAGTGATAGTAATGGGCGGATTCGGGAAAAGGGGCATTGAAGGCAAGATTGCAGTTGCAAAATACGCGAGGGAAAACAAAGTTCCTTATTTGGGAATTTGTCTTGGAATGCAAATAGCCGCGATTGAATTTGCGAGGAATGTTTTGGGATTAAAGAATGCCAATTCAACAGAATTTGATAATAAAACCACCCAACCGATTATTTATCTTATGCCTGATCAGCGGGGTATATACAAAAAGGGCGGGACAATGCGACTTGGCGACTATGATTGTATTTTAAGGGAAGGATCAAAAAGTTTTGCTGCTTATAGAAATAAAAAAATAGTGGAAAGACACAGACACAGGTATGAATTTAATAGTGCGTATGAGAAGAAACTTGAAGCTAAAGGAATGGTTGTTACCGGCAGAAATCCCAGGAGCGGTCTTTGTGAGATATTGGAAAATATAAATCATCCTTGGTTTGTCGGAGTTCAATTCCATCCGGAATTTAAATCACAACCACTCGCGCCACATCCGCTTTTTAGGGAATTTATTAAAGTTTGTGTAAAATAATTCAGCATATGTTGAAATTTCTTCTTGGAGGAATCATATTCGCAACTGGTATTTCATGGGCGTCTTTTGCGGCGATTGTATTTAGCGTTGACCCTAAAGATGTTGGGGGGGTGGGCATCGCGCTTTTTTATACTAGCTTATTTTTGGGGCTTTCCGGGGTTTTATTTTTATTGATGGCGTATTTGAGAAATAAAAAGCTCAGAATCAATGTAAAAGAGATGATTCATAATATTTTTAGGCATTCTATTTTATTATCGGTATTTTTTGTCGGCTTGTTATTTTTGCACCAATCTAATATGCTGAATATTATTTCGGTTGTATGCTTGGCGGTGTTTACATTGGCTGTAGAAATATATTTTTTAAAAATGAATCAATAAAATCACGCAACATAAAACATCCGGCAAGAGGCAATATATTTGAAACGCTTCATGCTTCATATTTTGTGTTTCATGACTGTGATGGATTTACAGCAAAAATTAGAGAATATAAAGAAACTATTTAATCAAAAAATAAGAGATGTAAAAAATCTTGAAGTTTTGGAAAATTTGCGAGTTCAGTTTTTGGGTAGGAAAAGCGAGTTGGTGGAATTTTTAAAGGGGATTAAAAATTTAACCGAAGAAGAAAAAAGGAAATTTGGCCCCGTTGCCAATCAATTGAGGCGGGAGATGGAAAAATTAATGGAAGACGCAAAGAAATCGCTTAAAATGCGCGAGGTTGGTAAATTGATGGAAAAAGATCGTATTGATATTTCTGCTCCAGCCAAAAAAATATCTCAAGGACATTTACACCCATTAACTTTGATACAAAGGAAGATTGAGGATATTTTTCAGTCTATTGGTTTTGAAGTTGTTGAAGGACCAGAGATAGAGACGGAATACTATAATTTCAATGCCCTAAATATTCCGGCTGATCATCCAGCCAGAGAAATGCAAGATACTTTCTGGCTCCAAACTCCAAACTCCAAACTCCAAACTCCAAAGTTACTAATGCGAACACAGACTTCATCTGTTCAGATTAGATACGCGGAAAATCATCAACCGCCGATTAGAATTATTTCCCCGGGCAGAGTTTTTAGGTTTGAAGCAACTGACCAAACTCACGATATTCAATTTCATCAAATTGAGGGATTGATGATTGATAAAAATATTTCCCTTGCCAATCTAAAGGGAGTTTTGGAAATTTTATTTAAAAAGCTTTATGGCAAAGGAGTGGAGGTTCGTTTTAGGCCCAGTTACTTTCCCTTTGTGGAGCCGGGAGTGGAGGTAGATATGAAATTCAGAGGAAAGTGGATGGAAATTGCGGGCGCCGGAATGGTGCATCCGAAAGTTTTAAATACCATGAAAATAGATAGTCGCATTTGGCAGGGATTTGCTTTCGGTATGGGGCTTGAGAGATTGGCAATAATTAAATATGGGATTGATGATGTGAGACTGTTTTCATCGGGAGATTTGAGATTTCTGAAACAGTTTTAATCAAACGCTGATTGGCGCGGAATTATGGAAGAATTTAAAAAAACTTTAGGACATGGAAAAGAAGAAGAACATTCTCCCGAAGATTTAAGAAGAGAGATAGTGGAGATGATAGCAAAAATAAAAAAAGAAAACCCGAACGATCCCCATCTTATTAATATAAATACAGAAAATATTAAAGAAGAAGATAGGGAGATACAAAAAAGATATGAGCAACTCTTAAATAAAGGACTGACGTTGACCGAAGAGGAGTATAATGAATTTTTTAATGAATTTGTCATATATAGAAATAAGGTTTTTAAAGAAATTGAAGAGAAAAAGACACATTCAAGTCGCTTAGACTTTGTTGGTTATTTGGGAAATAAAATAGCAGGGAAAATTTATGTTCCCTGTAGGAAAAATTGGCCAAATAAAGGGGAGAGACCATTAAAACCATGAAAATCTCATATAATTGGTTAAAAGATTTCGTGAACCTAAAAAGATATTCGGCTCCAGAGCTAGCGGATTTATTGACCATGAACTTTGCGGAAGTCGATGGGATTAAAACGCTTGGCGATGATTTGATTTTTGATTTGAAAATTTTACCAGATAGAGCTTCGGATTGCCTGTCGCATTATGGAGTGGCGCGTGAGTTAGCTGCGCTAACAAAGTTAAAAGTTAAAAGTTTAAAGTTTAAAGTTAAAGAAAGTAAAAAAATAAATATAAAAGATTTGATAGAAGTTGAAAATCAAAATCCGGAGATTTGTAAAAGATATATTTCGCGAGTAATTTTGGATGTTAAGGTCGGGGCTTCTCCGAAATGGTTGAAAGAGAGACTTGAATCATTGGGTCAAAAATCTATAAATAATGTAGTGGACGCGACAAATTATGTGATGTTGGAACTGGGGCAACCGATGCATATTTTTGATTTTGATAAAATCAAAAATATGCAAGTTAAAAGTGAAAAGTCCATGCCTACCGGCAGGCAGGTAAAAGCGCAAAGTGAAATTTCAAAAATTATAATCCGAAAAGCAAAAGTCGGAGAAAAGATAACAACCCTAGATAATCAAGAAATAGAACTAAATGAAGATGTTCTTGTAATTGTCGGCTCTGATACTCCAAACTCCAAACTCCAAACTCCAAGCTCTATTCTGGCAATTGCTGGCATAAAAGGCGGAAAGAAAGCGGAAATAGATCAAAATACCAAAAATATTATTTTGGAATCAGCGAATTTCAGCGCAGAGGCAATACGCAAAGCTTCAAAACTGACTGGAATAAGAACAGAGTCTTCTGCCAGGTTTTCCGCTGATTTAGATCCTAATCTAGCGGGTATTGCTATTGAAAGATTGGCATCTTTATTGGTTCAAATTGCTGGAGGGGAAGCAGTTAGCGGGAAAATAGACATTTATCCACGCAAGGTTATGAGTGCGAAAGTTGCTGTTTCTTTGAATGACGTTATAAGTTTATTGGGAGAGAAAATATCCGAAAAAGAATTTTTGAGTATTTTTAAACAGCTAAACTTTAAGGTAGAAAAGATTTATCAAGAGAAAGAATTAATGAAATTGGCAAGGAAATTTATTGGCAGGCCATACAAATATGGGGCAAGCACAAGTCAAGATGCTCCCGAAACATTTGATTGCTCCAGTTTTGTTCAATATTTATATTGGCAAATTGGCATTGAGATTCCCAGAATTTCAGTTGAGCAGTTTTTATTTGCGCGTTCCATTGAAAAGAAAGATTTGAAAATTGGCGATCTGGCTTTTAGAAAAGGAGGAAGGCCATATTTCTATAAAGAAACTCCAAGGGGTATTGGACATGTGGGGGTTTATATCGGGAAAGGCAGGGTTGTCCATGCATCCGGAGACAAAAAGAAAGTAATCGAAGAAAAATTAGAAACATTTTGCAAGAAAGACTTTCGCGGATTTGGAAGAATAGCTGATTTAGGGGATGAGGCTTTTGTCATCGAAATCCCCACATATAGGAGAGATATCAGAATGAAAGCTGATATTATTGAAGAGATTGGCCGGATTTACGGTTATCAAAATATAAAATCAAAATTGCCTGAAGGTATTCTGATGCTGCCTCAAAGAAATGATGAGATTTTTTGGGAAAATTTATCAAAAAACGCTTTAGTATCCACTGGATTTACTGAAGTTTATAACTACTCTTTTATCGGTGGAAAAGATTTAAAGGCGGGTTTTATTATTCCTGAAAATATTTTAGAACTTCAAAATTATATTAGCGATGACAAAAGATATTTGCGACCAAGCTTGATTTTTGGTTTTCTAAGAAATATCGAAGAAAATTTCAGGTATTTTAATGAGACGCGCATATTTGAAGTTGGCAAAATTTTCACCCTTAATGCAAAAGAAAAAATTTCTGAGAGAAAGTTTATTGGCGGGGCCATTTCCCTTAAAGGGAAAAGAAATAGCGCAAAAGCTGAGGAATTTTATGAATTAAAAGCCACCGTTGATTTATTGATGCAGAAATTGGGTGTGCCGGAATTTTGGTATGATGATTATCAGGCCACGCCCGAGATCATTGAAGGAAAAATTTGGCACCATTTGCGTTTAGCGGAAATTAAAATAGGTGACGAGAGAGTCGGATTTATTGGAGAAATAAATCCGAATGTCATTGGAAATTATGATATAGACGGAAGAGTGGCGATGTTTGAAATTGATTTTGAAAAATTAGCGTGTCTCGCTAACGAAGATTTTATTTATAGTCCTATATCAAAATTCCCAGCCATAGAAAGAGATTTGGCGATACTTACTCCCATTAATGTGAAAGTTGATGATGTTTTAAATGTCCTGGAAAATATAGGCGGCCAGTTGCTCATAAATACGGATTTATTTGATGTTTATGAAGGCGATAATATTCAGGAGGGTAAAAAGAGTTTGGCCTTCCATTTGATATTCCAGTCGCGGGAAAGAACTTTATCCGATAAGGAAGTGGATGAAATTTTAGCCGAAATAATCGTTGCTTTATCCGAGGAGGGTTGGGAAATTAGAAGATAGTGATTATTTATATAATTAGATATAAATTTCAAGTAAAAATCCCGCTTAACTAAGCGGGATTTTTACTTATTTTTAGGGTTGTATAAATGTTTAAAATTTGATATAATTTGATTATAAAACAAGTTGAAAAAACGCTTTTTAGTCCGCTTTATAAGCGGATTTCTAATTGATATTAGGCTTAAATTGCAGAATTGTATTTTGTAATTTAAGGCAGTAAATAATTTACATGTCCAAAGAATCGAAAAAAGAAGAGAAGAAACAAGTAAAATATACGGCTGAAGATATTTATGTTCTTGAAGGACTTGAGCCGGTTAGAAAAAGGCCGGGTATGTATATTGGGTCAACCGGCATAGACGGACTGCATCATTTGGTATGGGAAATTTTTGATAATTCTCGCGATGAAGCAATGGGCGGATTTGCCACGGAGATTGAGGTTGTGTTATTGCCCGATAATAAAGTTCGTGTGGCAGATGACGGCCGCGGCATTCCAGTAGATATCCATTCCAAGACGAAAGTTTCTGCCCTTGAAACAACTATGACGACTTTGCATGCCGGAGGTAAATTTGGCGGCGAATCATATAAAATTTCCGGCGGACTTCATGGAGTTGGCGCTTCTGTTGTAAATGCTCTTTCAAAGTGGTTTCGTGTTGAGGTGCATAAGGATGGAGGCAGATATGAACAGGAATATAAAAAGGGCGCGCCGGAAGCAAAAGTCAAAAAAATTGGCGATTCAAAAAAACATGGCACGATTGTTACTTTTGATCCCGATCCGGAAATCTTCAAAGAGATAGATTTCAATTATCAAACGATCGTTGATCGTTTAAGGGATCAAGCATACTTAGTATCCAGTTTGAAGGTTCGCATTATTGATGCCCGTGATTATCAAGGGAAAAAAGATTTAGTCGAGAGTGTTTATTGGGTATCAGATCTTGGCTTGCCTTTTAAAACCTATACATTTTATTTTGAGGGCGGACTTATTTCTTATATAAAATTCATAAATCAAGGAGAGAATTTATCGCACGATAATATTTTTTATGTGCAAAAAGATGAAAATGAAATAAATATTGAAGTGGCCGTTCAATATATTGATGATTTACAGAGTAAAGAAATAAGTTTTGCCAATAATATCTTGACTCCTGAAGGTGGCACACATTTGACTGGCTTTAGGACAGCCCTCACAAGAACACTTAATAATTACGCCAGAAAAAATGGGTATTTAAAAGAATCTGAAGAAAATTTAACTAGCGATGATGTGCGTGAGGGTTTATCAGCCGTGATTAGCGTCAAACTTCGCGAGCCGCAATTTGAAGGACAGACAAAAGCAAAACTCGGCACACCCGAGGCGCGCTCTGCCGTGGATACTGTTTTTGGCGTCGCATTCCCGGAGTTTTTAGAGCAAAATCCGAATGACGCCAAAAAGATAATTGAAAAATGTTTACTCGCGCAACGCGCGCGAAAAGCCGCAAAAGCCGCAAAAGACACAGTTTTAAGAAAGGGCGTGCTTGAGGGATTGGCTTTGCCCGGTAAATTAGCTGATTGCTCTTCCCGAAAGGCAGAAGAATCCGAGCTTTATTTGGTGGAAGGCGACAGCGCCGGAGGCAGCGCGAAACAAGGACGTAACAGGCATTTTCAAGCGATATTGCCGCTCAAAGGAAAAATTTTAAATGTGGAAAAAGCGCGTTTGGATAAAATGCTGACCTCAAAAGAAGTTCGTGCTTTAATTATTGCTCTTGGAACGGGTATTGGCGCAGAATTTAATATTGAAAAATTAAGATATCACCACGTTATTATAATGACTGATGCGGATGTTGACGGCTCTCATATTCGCACCCTTATCTTGACTTTATTTTTCAGATATTTTCCTCAGTTGATTGAACGTGGTCATATATTTATGGCTCAACCTCCTCTTTATCGGGTTCAATCCGGCAAAACAATAAAATATGCTTTTTCGGATGATGAGAAAGTGAAAATAATTGCAGAGATGCAGAAACTTAAAGCCGAAAATTTTAAACTTAAAACTATAAAGAAAAAGTCAAAAGCCGAGAAAGCGGATAAAGTTGCCATTGAGGCGTTGGGATATGGAGAAGAGACAGCGGCATTAGATGAGGGGGGCGAAGAAGTTGAGGGCGAAGGAAAAATCACTGGCGTTTCTATTCAGCGTTACAAGGGCCTTGGAGAAATGAATCCAAGCCAACTTTGGGAAACAACCATGGATCCTCAAAATAGAGTTTTAAAAAAAGTGATTATGAAAGACGCGGTTGAGGCGGATAAAGTATTTGATATTTTAATGGGCGAGGAAGTCCTGCCTCGCAAGAAATTTATTCAAACTCACGCAAAAACTGTGAAAAATTTGGATATTTAAATAAATGCAAAACACAAAACACAAAACACAAAATAAAATTATACCTCAAAAATTTTTTGAAAAGCCAACATTGGAAGTGACGGAGAATTTACTTGGGAAATATTTGGTTAGAAAAACAGGTGGTAAGACGATTGCTGGAATAATAACGGAACTGGAAGCATATGTTGGTGAAACTGATTTAGCGTGTCACGCCGCAAAAGGGCGAACAAAAAGGACAGAGATTATGTATCAAGATGCCGGAACTCTGTATGTTTATATGATTTACGGGATGTTTTATTGTTTGAATGTCGTGACCGAGAAAAAAGATTTTCCTTCGGCAATATTGATACGGGCAGTAAAAGTAGACGGTATTGATTTTATGGCGACAAGTGGTCCGGGGAAATTATGTAAAATTTTAAAAATAGATCGCAAATTCAACGGGTTGAAATTAGGCAAGAAAAGCGGACTTTGGATAGAAGATAGGGGGATAAAAATAAAAAAATCACAAATTATAAAAAGCAAAAGAATAGGGGTTGATTATGCCGGACATTGTAAAGATTATTTGTGGAGGTTTTCTATTAAAATTTAAGATTATGCAAGTTTTGTTTTTCTTTTCGGCATTTTTTGCAGAAATTGCAGGGACCATAGCTGGCTTCGGATCTTCCACTATTTTTCTGCCCCTCGCATTATTTTTCGTTGATTTTAAAACTGCCCTTTTACTTGTGGCTTTGACGCATATTTTCGGTAATCTCGGAAAAATAACATTTTTTAAACACGGCATAGATAAAAGATTGCTTATAATCTTTGGCTTGCCGAGCGTTTTATTATCTTTGTTCGGCGCTTTGCTTGTTGGTTATATCAATCAAGATATTCTAAAAATGATTCTTGGTATTTTTCTCGCCATTTTTTCACTAGGATCATTTTTGATGCCAGATTTTAAATTTGCTCCAGTCGCGCAGAATGCAATTGTCGGAGGGGCAATTTCCGGTTTCATAGCCGGATTGATCGGGACAGGCGGAGCGCTTCGTAGCGCTTTTTTGACGGCTTTTAATTTGGAGAAAGAAAAATATATTGCTACAGCCGCAGTAATTGCTATCGCAGTTGATGCGACAAGAATCCCCGTGTATCTCTCCAGCGATTTTATGGATGAAAAATATTATTATTTCATACCTATGCTTTTTGTGATTGCGATTTTAGGCTCGTTTATCGGCAGGAAAATAGTTGACAAGATTTCTCAGGATAAGTTTAGGAAGCTAGTACTTTTTGCGATTTTTCTAATATCTCTAAAATTCATTTGGGATTATTTGGGTTGATGGCGAATAAAATATAAATGTGACAAAAATAAGAAAACAAACTTTTACTTATGGACTCGTTTTGGGAATTATAATAAATAATTGTTTTTGACTTCTATTTGATGAATATGTAAGATGGGTTTGTGCTAGAGAAAATAGCGACTTCTGCGCCAATTATAAATAATCAGTGAGTTTTTAATACTTATTGTTTAGTGTCGTCTAGCAGTCCCTATTTTTAAGAATAAATTTAATTTATAGAATTAGTGCGGGGTGTTCAGAATTTTAATCAAATTTTGTATGCTTCGTTTTGAAATTTGGAGCATTCCGGCAAATTTTTAATAAAAGGTGGAAGAAAGCTGAGCGGCGAGATTGATATAATGGGCAGCAAAAATGCGGCAACACCGATATTGGCTGCGACATTGTTGACGAGTGAAGAATGTATTATCGATAACATCCCTTTGATTGAAGATGTATTTAGATTGATTGAAATTTTAAAACACCTTGGCGCAGAAGCTGATTTTATTGGTAAGAGAAAATTGAAAATAAGAGCAAGAAACATAGACGTAGGTAGATTAAATAATGCAGGCGTTGGCAAATTAAGATCCTCGGTTTTATTGATGGGGCCGCTTCTCGCTAGATTCAGGAAAATTCAAACCAAAAATCCGGGAGGATGTCTTATCGGTAATCGTCCGCTTGATACTCATCTTGAGGCATTTGTTGATTTAGGAGCCAAGATTGCGCCAAATGGCAACAATCTTGATATAATTTTAAAAAATAAACCCAAAGATGAAATAGTGCTTAAAGAATTTTCCGTAACTGCGACGGAAAATGTCTTAATGTTTGCTTCATTGATGCCACAAAGAACAATTATAAAAATAGCCGCAATGGAGCCACATGTACGAGATTTAATAAAATTTTTACGCGCCATGGGCGTAAAAATAAAATTATTAGACAGTCATACCATTGAAGTAGTGGGAGTAAAAAAACTTCGCGGCGCAAAGCATAAAATTATTCCGGATCAAATAGAGGCGGGAACGTTTTTAATAATTGGAGCTTTGATAGGCAGTGATATTTTAGTAAAAAATTGCAGAATAGATCATTTGGATTTAATTTTAAAAAAGTTGAAAGAATTTAATATTGATTATAAGTTTGAAAAGCGAAGGGGAAATTTTGCCGATATTAGAATTAAGACAAATTATCCATTAAGAGCGGCAAAGGTTCAGGCGATGCCATATCCGGGAATTCCTACGGATTTGCAATCAATCTTTGGTGTCTTAGCCACTCAAGCGCAGGGGACAAGCATGATTCATGACCCATTATTTGAAGGAAGATTCAAATATCTGGATGAGCTTGTGAAAATGGGTGCTAATGTTGTTGTCTGCGATCCGCACAGAGCATTAATTACCGGTCGGACTCAGCTTCAAGGAACTAATATAACAAGTTATGATTTACGCGCGGGAGCGTCTTTGATTATTGCAGGCTTGATTGCTAGCGGAGAAACTGTTATAAATGACGCATATCAAGTGGATAGAGGATATGAAAGGATAGAAGAAAGGTTGCAGAAGTTGGGAGCGGACATAACCAGAATTTAGAATTTTGAATTTAGAATTTAACGGTATTTAAAACTTATATTCTAAATACTACATTTTATAATTCTTTCAAGAACTTGTTTCTCAAAAAAATCGGAATAGATTTAGGCACGACAAATACTTTAGTTTTTATTCCCCACAAAGGGGTTGTTATCAATGAGCCGTCGGTGGTGGCGGTTTCTGTTATTGATAATTCTATTTTGGCTGTTGGCGTGGAAGCAAAAGAAATGGTTGGCCGCACGCCTGAAACCATTGTAGCGCGCAGGCCGCTTAAAGACGGGGTAATAGCCGATTATAAAACTACCGAGGCAATGCTCAGATATTTTATAAATAAAGCTTTGGGGAGATTTCGATTTTTTAGGCCGGAAGTTATGGTTTCTGTTCCTGCGGGTATTACCTCTACGGAGAGAAGGGCAGTTATTGATGCGGCTATCCGTTCTGGCGCAAAAACTGCTTATCTCATTAAGGAGCCGGTGCTTGCCGCTATCGGAGCAGGTATTCCCATTAACGAAGCTATGGGCAATATGATTGTGAATATCGGGGGTGGCACAAGCGAAATAGCCGTTATATCGCTTGGCGGTATTGTTTCTTGCCATTCGATACGTGTGGCCGGGAATAAGCTCGACCAGTCTTTAGTTGACTATATAAAGCGCAAGCATAATTTGGCTATTGGCGAAAGAACAGCAGAAGAAATAAAAATAACTATTGGTAGCGCTTTAGCTCAGAAAAAAGAAGAAGAGATGGAAGTCAGGGGCCGAGATCTCATAACTGGTCTGCCCAAAACCATTAAAATAACTACAAATGAAACAGTAGAGGCTATGGCAGATCAATTAGAAGAAATAATAAGAGCTATTAGGGGGGTTGTATCGCAAACTCCTCCGGAACTTTGCGCGGACATTATGGATAAGGGAATTGTTTTATCTGGTGGCACCGCTCTGCTTCGCAATCTTGATGAATTAATAATGAAATCTACAGGTGTTCCATCTTATGTCGCGCAAGATCCTTTGCTTTGTGTCGCAAAAGGTGCTGGCGTTACATTGGAGAATTTGGAAATTTATAAGAGATCAATAATGGCGAAAAAGTAAGATTTTTGTCCAAATTTTAGAGCTGAAAGCGAATAAAATTTGGTTACAAAATCTTACCCTGTTAAATTCCCGCGAAGCGGGGGCGCCGAAGGCGCATTTAACAGGGTGTGCTGGGCTTTGCGATTGTTTAAATTTATTTTTATAAAATATGATTATTGGAATTCACAGTGTAGCTGCTTTTAAACCGCACAAAACCGGCGTTGAAAAATACGCTAAGAGATTAGTTGAGAATATGGCGATGCTTCCGGAAGCGAAGGAGCATCGTTTTATTTTGTATACAAATAAACAGAATCAATCTACTGTTACGGAAAGAATAAAGAATCAAGATTTGCCAGAAAATTTTTATTTGAAAATTTTGAAGTTTCCGTTTTTGTGGACGCAAATAAGACTAGCGGCGCATTTTATTTTTAAAAAACCCGATGCTTTTTTTGTTCCAGCTCATATTTTGCCGATAATATCGCATCCCAAAAACTCCACAGTGATGATTCACGACATTGCTTTTGAATTATTCCCCGAGGCGTATCCATTGTTTCATAGAAAATATTTGCGATTTACCACAAAATACGCGCTAAAACACGCTGAAAAAATAATCGTGCCATCGGAAAGCACAAAGCAAGATATTTTGCGTTTTTATAAATGGGTGGACGAGAAAAAGATTTTTGTTGTTTATCACGGAATGGAGTATAAACTGCTTGATTTAAAATTCTCCGAAGCACCACTCAATTTCCCCTATTTTCTTTATATCGGGAGATTAGAGTTTAAGAAAAATATTCTCGGAATTTTGCGGGCGTTTGATTTGTTTAAAGCGCAGTATAAATCTACGCACAAATTAGTGCTTGCCGGCGGTTTGGGTTTTGGCGGCGAGAAAATAAAAGAAATGGCGGCAAAACACAGATTTAAAAATGATATAATTTTAACAGGGTTTATTTCCGAAGAAAAAAAAGAAAATTTGTTTGTCTCTGCCGATATATTTTTGTTCCCATCTCTTTATGAGGGTTTTGGTTTTCCGATCTTGGAAGCGCAAGCTTTTGGCGTTCCAGTAATAACTTCATGTATCTCTTCTATGCCTGAAGTATCCGGGGAGGGGGCTATTTTGGTTAATCCTCATAAGCCAGAAGAAATTAAAGATGCTATAATCAGGATTTTAATTGATGAAAGCTTGCGGAAAAATCTGATTGTAAAAGGCAGGGAAAATTTAAAAATATTTTCCTGGCAAAATTGCGCCCGAGAAACTTTAAGAATTATAACCGATTAAAATTAGATTAAGTTTAACCCCCCAGTTATTCAGTTATTGTTCCAATATTCTTAAGAATTTGAGAATGATAATTCTTTTATTAAAATTGTGGAATTTGGTAGAATGGCGGTATAGATTGCTTCGTGCTTGATTGACCACAATCACCTACTGGGTCGGCAATGATAAAATGGTGTTTTGTAATTTAAGGGATTATTCTATATTCTATGCCCATCGTTGGTCATAAAAAACAAATAAATTATTTGAACAATATCTTAAAAAATAAGGAGCAGATGCCCCATGCTTTTTTATTTGTCGGACCGGATAAGATTGGTAAAAAAACAATCGCATTGGAATTTATAAGGTCCATTCAATGCGAGAAAAGCGAGGGACTGGGAAAGCATTGCAATGAATGCATGGCTTGCGATCAGCAGGATAGAGTGAGCGCGGATTTTTTACTGATAGAGCCGGATAGAACCGAGAAAGGGGATTTAAAAGAAATAGGAATTTCTAAGATAAGGTCTTTAATTGATTTTGCCGGCGATCGTCCCGTTTCAAACCCGTTTAAAATCGCAATTATTGATGAAGCTCATAATATGACTCAAGAGGCGCAGAATGCATTATTGAAAGTCCTTGAAGAGCCAAAGGGAGATAAAGTGATTTTTTTGGTAAGTTCCCGCGTGGAAAATTTTCTTGACACTATATTGTCGCGAGTTTATTCTATTAAATTTAATTTTGCCTCAGATGAAGAGATTTCCAAGGTATTAGATGCGATGCCATTAAAATATATCCAGAATTTGAAAGATATCCTCGGCATTGCTGGCTTGAGACCGGGCCTTGTTTATGATTTATCGCAAAAAGAAGAGTTGATAAAAAAATACGGAAAGATTATTGATGATTTTTTTGATTTTGCCAAAGCCGATCTGAATGATCGTTTTAACTATATAGAAAAATGCAATCAGCTAAAGGATTTTGACATTAGAAAATTGTTGGATAGTTGGATTATGATTTTGAGATTTGCACTCTTTCAAAAGTCGCAGATTTATGATTTAATTGATGATAGTAAAATGAAAAAGCGCCTGGCGGAATATAGTGAAAAAAGGACCATCAAAAACATTTCCGGCAGCTTGTGCTTGGCTCAGGAGATTTATTTCTTAGGCAAGTCAACTAATATAAATCAGCGTTTGGCGTTTGAAATGTTGGCACTTGCGTTATAATAATACGGAACATTTAACAATTTAACATCCGACATTTAACTAATTGCGAGTTGACACTTTTATTTTTGTCAATCGTCAATCGTCAATTGTCAATCGTTTTTTGAAAGTAGCAATTTCATTAATTATTATTTTTCTTATTTTAGGCGCTATTTTGTTTTTTGCAGTTCCTTTTTTGTTGCAAAATATTTCTTTTCCCGGATTTTCGTCTAGTGGCTCAGGCATTGCCGGAATTTTCAAGACCATTGATGGGGGCGATTTTTGGTTTTCAAAAAATAATATTGAATCTTCAAAGTCAACGATTGGATCCGCAAATATTTTGGATTTAGTTCTTGACCCTTTTGATAATAATATTATGTATGCGGGTACTAATGGCGCCGGGATTCTTAAAAGCATAAATAATGGCGAGAGCTGGAAACGATTAGTTGATGACAATAACTTATTGGCATCTAGCGCGGTTATCAATCAAATTGCGATTAACCCTCGTGACCCCGCTCATATTTTTATTGCCGCTTTTCAGGGAGGCAGTGGCGGCATTTTTAAAACAGAAGATGCGGGACGTAGTTGGAAGCAGCTTTACATCGTTCCGTTGGCGAAACAAGACATTAAGACGTTGGTGATTGATCCTTTAAATCCTAATTTTCTTTATGCTGGCACTACGGCTGGAGGGTTTTTGGTCAGTTCTGACGGGGGGGAGTCATGGAGAGCGCTTAAATGGTTTTTCGACCCGATAAAGAAGATTGTAATAAATCCGTTTTCATCGGCAGAGCTTTTTTTGGTTCTTGAAAACAGGGGGTTTTATAAGACGGCCGATAGGGGAGAGAACTGGAAAGATTTAACCCATACTTTTTCTGGCTATCCGTCGGCTATTAGAGTAGAGAATATTGTTTTAGATCCTCAAAGACCCAACGTTTTGTATATGACTTCCATGTATGGATTATTGAAATCTACTGATGGCGGAAATAGCTGGAGGTCGCTTAAAATTTTAGTGTCGCCCGAGACTCTGCCCGTGCAAGACATCGCAATTGATAGAAATAATTATAAGATGATTTATATAAGTGCAGGATCTAAGATTTATATTTCTAATGATGAGGGAGAGAATTGGACTGTAAAAAGTTTAAATACCGGAAAAAACGCGAAGCTAATTAGGATAGATTATAAAAATCCAAAAGTAATTTTTGTGGGGATACATAAATAAGCTTAGTAGACCGGAAGCCTAAAAACTGAAAAGTAAAATACTATTAAGCTATTCAGTTAGATTTTCACCTGAATTATAATGCAAGAAATATTAAATAAATTTAAATCACAATTAGAAAAAACCCTTGATTTTTTTAAGAATGATATTGCCGTGCTTCGTGCGGGCAGGCCAACGCCGGCGCTTGTTGAGAATATTTTAATAGATGCTTATGGCCAGAAAATGCCACTTCAGCAACTTGCGGTTATCAGTGTTTCTCCGCCAAATTTAATATTAATAAATCCTTGGGATAAAAATGTTATTGAAGCGATAAGTAAAGCGATAATAAATTCGCAATTGGGGCTTGCGCCAATCGTAGAGCAGGATTTTATTCGTATAGCATTACCACAGATGACGCAGGAAAAAAGAGAACAATTGATAAAATTATTGCATGAAAAATCAGAGCATGCGAGAATTTCCGTTAGAAACGAGAGGGAAGACGCATCAAAACATTTACAAAGAATGGAAAAAGAGAAAACAATTTCGGAGGATGAATGGTTTAAAGGCAAAGAGAATATACAGAAATCGGTGGATGAATATAATATCAAGATAAAGGAAACAACAGAGAAGAAGGAGGAGGAAATCCGAACTTTATAAATTAATTTTCAATTTCTAATTTTTATTAAATATCTAATGATTAAATTTCTAAAAAGTTTAAAAATTGATAATTAGAAATTTGATTTAATTTTACAAATGCTCACTTTTATTATTTTTATATTAGTTCTTGGCGTTTTGGTGGTTGTCCATGAATTCGGGCATTTTTGGATTGCGCGTAGAAATGGTGTTCGCGTTGATGAGTTTGGTTTTGGTTTTCCGCCAAAACTTTTGGGCATTAAAAGAGGCGAGACATTATATTCTTTCAATGCCTTGCCACTTGGCGGATTTGTAAAAATTTTCGGAGAAGATATGGAAGAGGGGAAAGATGATCCGCGAAGTTTTGCGACTAAAAGCGTTGGAGCAAGATTTCGTATTATCGTTGCGGGAGTGGTGATGAATTTTATTTTAGCCGTTGTTTTATTTTCTTTCGGGTCTGCTATTGGTTTGCCCAGCGCCATAGACGGGTCTAACGAAAAATATGCCCGTGATATCAGTGTGCAGATTATTGGTGTAGCAAAAAATTCGCCGGCGGAATTATCAGGGATTAAGATGGGGGATAAGATTTTGGAAGTTGGAGGTTGGAAGTTGGAAGTTGGAGACAGCCAAATTGAAAAAATTCAGAAAGTAATAAGCGAAAACAAGGGGCAAGAAATAATTATCACTGTTCAAAGAAAAGATGAAATTTTGAATATCAAAACAATTCCAAGGGTTGAAATTCCGAAAGACGAAGGGGCGTTAGGCATTGCGATGGCCAAAGTCGGTATAGTTGCCTATCCAGTTTACCTGGCGCCAATTAAGGGGGTGGAAGCGGCTTTTGGCGTCGGAATAAATTTTATTCACTCAGTCTATTCAATATTTAATATATGGATTACTGACGGAAGAATGATAGGAGACATTGCCGGCCCGGTGGGAATTTTCACTTTAACCGGACAAGCCGCGCGACTTGGATTTATTTATCTTCTGCAATTTGTCGCGATGCTTTCTGTTAATCTGGCGATTATTAACGCTGTTCCTTTTCCGGCGCTTGACGGAGGAAGATTATTATTTTTAGGGTTGGAAAAAATAAAGGGTTCGCCGATAAGCATTAAATGGGAAAAATACGCCCATATTATCGGTTTCGCGATTTTAATTTTATTGATCTTATTGATTACATATAAAGATGTAAGGAGAATGTTTTAGGGATATGTTGCAATCCAAATATTTCATAAAAACTAAAAAAGAAGCGTCTAGCGATGAGGTATCGGTGAATGCCCAATTTTTAACCAGGGGCGGATTCATTGATAAAGAAATGGCTGGAGTCTATAGTTTTTTACCACTTGGTCTCAGAGTTTTAAGAAAAATAGAAAATATTATTCGTGAAGAAATAAATGCTATTGGTGGTCAGGAATTATTGATGCCTGCATTGCAGCCAAGAGAATTATGGGAAGAAACTCAAAGATGGGAGGAGATGGATGTGCTTTATCGCTTTCAAGACCAGCAGAAAAAATGGCTGGCTTTGGGCCCGACTCACGAAGAGGTACTCACCGATATTATCAGAAAAAACATCAATTCTTATAAAGATTTGCCACTTTATCTTTTTCAAATACAGACAAAGTTTCGCGATGAGCTTCGCGCGAAAGCCGGATTGCTTCGGGGCAGAGAATTTTTAATGAAAGATTTGTATAGTTTTCATGAGAGTGAAGAAGACAGGAAAAATTATTATCAAAAAGCCATTAAAGCGTATAAGAAAATTTTTAAACGTTGCGGACTTGATGTTTTAGTGGCTGAGGCATCGGGTGGCGCATTTTCCAAGGAATTTTCTCATGAATTTCAAGTGCAGACTCCAAGCGGTGAAGATTTGGTAGTTTTTTGTCCCAATGGAGATTTTTCCAAAAATAAAGAAATCACGGATTTGAGGGAAGGGGCAAAATGTCCGAATTGCTTAGCTCATTTAATAGATGTCAAAACCATTGAGGTTGGCAATATTTTCACGCTTGGCACAAAATTTTCCGAAGCAATGGGAGCTAATTTTTTAGATAAGAACGGGCAAAAAAAACCGATTGTGATGGGCTGTTATGGTATTGGCATTTCAAGAATTATGGGTGCAGTTGCGGAAGTAAATCATGATGAAAGAGGGATAATTTGGCCAGAAGAAATCGCGCCGTTTAAAACACATTTGATTTCTATAACGGCTAAAGATAAAAAAACCGATCAAAAAGTTAAAAATACCACAAAAAAGACTTATAAAGAACTACTTGATTTGGATATTGAAGTATTGTATGATGACCGCACTGAAATATCGGCAGGCGCTAAATTTGCTGATTCGGACCTATTGGGGATACCATTTAGGATAGTTATTAGCGAGAAGACATTAGCAAAAAATAGCGTGGAGATTAGAAAAAGAGGAGAGGAAAAGGCGAAATTAGTGAAAATTAAAGAAATTTTTAGAAAATTAAAAATTTAGCTGAAAAGTAAGATGCTATTAAGCTATTTGCGATGTTAAACAAAATTTTCGGCGCATTCTCAAAGGATATAGGCATTGATCTGGGTACGGCAAATACCCTTGTTTATGTGCGTGGCAGGGGGATTGTCATTAATGAGCCGTCCGTTGTGGCTTTAAATACAAAAACCGGCCAATTGCTTGCCATTGGCAAAGAGGCAAAAAGAATGCTTGGCAAAACCCCGTCTCATATTTCTGCGGTAAGGCCGTTGATTGACGGCGTTATTTCCGATTTTGAAGTTACCGAGCAAATGCTGAAATTTTTTATTGATAAAGTACACAAAGAATCTTTTACTATTTTGCCCCGTCCGAGAGTGGTTATCGGTATTCCGTCTAATATCACCGAAGTGGAAAAAAAGGCCGTTGAGGATGCGGCTAGGAATGCGGGCGCTCGGGAAGTATATCTTATCGAAGAGCCGATGGCCGCGGCAATAGGTTCGCGCATGGAAATTCATGAGCCGCAAGGGAATATGATAGTTGATATTGGCGGTGGGACGACGGATGTCGCCATTATTTCTCTTGGGTTGTTTCAAGGAATATTAAGGTTGCGGGAGACAGATTGACGCACGATATAATTCAATACGCCAAAGACGAATATAATTTGTTGCTTGGAGAAAGAATGGCCGAAGACATTAAAATTTCCATTGGTTCTGCTTATGAACTTTCAGAGCCGATAGAAACCATTATGAGGGGCAGAGATTTGGTGTCCGGACTGCCCAAAGAAGTCGTTGTTGATGACAGGGAAATAAGGCAAGTTTTGGATAAATCCTTGAAAATTTTGGTGGATACCGTGAAATCCGCCATTGAAGAGGCGCCGCCGGAATTGGTGGCGGATATTATGCATAATGGCATAGTGTTGGCTGGCGGAGGAAGCTTGCTTCGCGGGCTTGATAAAAGAATAGCCGAGGAAACACTGATGCCAGTTCGCGTATGCGAAGATCCGCTGACTGCGGTTGTTCGCGGCGCGGGCATTATTTTGGAGGATATTGAAAAGGTTAGGGATATGATCGCAAATACCGGATTGTAATTTAATTGGTTTTATCTTTAAACTATGCGCGGAATATGAGATTATTTAAGAATAAATTCTTTATTTTTTTGTTGTTCTTAATTTTCTCCTTCTTGATTATTTTCTTAAATTCCCGAAAGTTATTGGGATTTTCAAATAATTTTTTAAATGTATTTGTCTCTTCCGTTTCGAAGCCGGTTTGGTTGGTATCTGGAAGATTTTCCAGCCTTTTTTCTTTTATAGTTGATTTAAAAAATATTCGTTCGGAAGATTTCAATTTGAAAGATAAAAATCAAAGGTTACTCGCAGAGAATATTTATTTGAAAGATTTATTGAAAGAAAAAGAAATTCTGGATAAGGCAAGAGAATTTCATATTAAAGATAATTTTGATTGGCAGATTGGTCGTGTCATTGGTATGGATATTCAGAATTGGTCCGGATATGTAATTGTTGATATTGGTAGTGATGATGGCATAAAGATTGGTATGCCAGTTATTACGCAAAATAAATTGTTAGTAGGGAAAGTTATTGAAGTAGAGAAGAAATTCTCCAAAATCTCCACATTACTTAATCCTTCGATTAAGGTAGCCACGAAAACTCAAGATAGTCAGGCATTTGGAATGTTGACGGGTGACTATACAAAGAGTTTATTAATGGATTTCATTGATAAGGACAAAGTTCTTTTATTGGGAGAGCCGGTTATGACTTCCGGTAAAGACGGATTCTTCCCGGCGGGTCTTGTAATAGGAGAATTGAAAAATTTTGAAATAAAGCCGGAAAATCTTTTTCAAACCGCAATAATACGGAGCGAATTGAATATTTATGATTTGGACAGAGTTTTGGTTTTAACGAAATTTTAACAATAACAAATAGATGAAGTTTTTTTTCTTTTCTTTATTACTGTTTTTTTTGTTTATTTTGCAAATAAGTGTTTTACCGTTTTTATTAATTTTTGGAGTTCTGCCGAATCTATTGCTTGTAGCTTCGATTTTCTTTATATTTTATCCATTAGGCAGGGGATTAGATTATAGGGAATTGATGGCATTTTCTTTTGCGTCCGGATTTCTTATTGATACTTACTCTGGAATGCCTTTTGGGGTCGTCATGTTATCTTTTATTTTGACGGTAGCGTTAGTTCACTTTTTGGCTTATAATTTTTTGGAAAAAGCCAATTTTTTTATGGTTTGTATCGGCGTATTGATAGGTTCGATCGCTTACTCCATAATTTCCTTTGGCATTTTGAGATTATATATCGCGTTTAATTTAATATCTGATTTGGGATTTGATTATTCGGTATTTTTCAAAGTAATGTTGATTTTCTCTGTATTAAATATTGGTGCTGTAATGGTGATGCATATACCGTTTAAAAAATTTGTGATATTTACTGATAAATTTAAGAGATGATTTTCATATGTTTATTTCAGGCGATGAAGAAGAATATAAAGTTTCAAGAAATGAACAATCTTCCATTGAGCCGGAAGAAATTTTTTTTGACGCCAAGGTAAAACGTAATTTTTGGAATCAGGGCGGAGACCTTTCTCAATCCAGGATGGAAGTGCCCTTGGGTTTTAAAAATTTTTTTGTTGTCGGATTTTTAATAATAACCATGTTCCTGGTTATGTTTTTTTATAATTTTTATATTCAGATATTTTTAAAAGAAAAATTTAGGTTGCAGGCGAAAATCAACAGTATGAGGGTGGAGAGCATAAAAGCTCCTCGAGGCATTATTTATGATCATAATATGAAAGCGCTTGTATCCAATGAACCGAGTTTTGATGTGATTTTAATTCCGAAAGATTTATCAACTGACAGTGTAGATGATTATATTGGTGAATTAAGCGATATAATAGGAGTTTCGGAAAATGAATTAAGGGGGGTATTTGAAAATTCCGATAGAATGTCCATAGTGCCAATTATTTTAAAGGAAAATCTCGATAAAAACCTCGCTCTTTTACTGGAAGCGCAAATCAGCAATTTTAAAGGCATTGAGGTTGAAAAAAATGCCGTACGTGATTATAAAGATGGGATGATTTTTTCGCATCTTATTGGGTATACGGCAAAAATATCCGGTGAGGAATTAAAATTAAAAAAAAATTATCTTCCAACCGACTATATAGGAAAAACTGGGATAGAGCAGTATTATGAGGATTTTTTGAGGGGAGAAAACGGGAAATATGTCAGCTATCTTGATGCGCGTCACAATACTTTAAGAGAGGGCTTGGAACGTGAGCCAAAAGTTGGCGATAGCGTTATTTTATCTATTGATGCTGATCTGCAAAAATTGGCCTATGAATCTTTGAAAGAGGCGACGAGTAAAGCCGGACTTGGCGGCGTGTTTATAGCTATCAATCCGAAAGATGGAAAAATTTTATCTGCTGTGAGCGCGCCGGGATACGATAATAATCTTTTTTCTCGAGGGATTTCTAATAAGGATTATCAGTCGTTGCTCCAAGATAAATCTAAACTGCTTTTTAATAGAATTATTTCCGGAAAATACCCCCCAGGATCCAGCATAAAGCCATATATTGGAGCAGCAGCTCTTGAAGAAAATATTATTACTCCGGACAGGCAGATTTTAAGTACCGGAAGCATAGCTATAGGAGATAATCCAGAAACTGCTTATGTATTTAATGATTGGAAAATTGGTGGTCATGGGTGGGTTAATATTGGCAAGGCGATTGCGCAGTCCGTGAATACTTATTTTTATACGATTGGCGGTGGCTACGGCGATATAAAAGGCCTTGGCATGGAAAAAATTAAAAAGCATCTTGAGCAATTCGGTTTTAATAATCTGTCCGGCATAGATATTTTAGGGGAATCAGGAGGATTTATTCCTACGCCGGAGTGGAAAAAAGAAAAAATAGGAGAAAGTTGGTATATCGGCGACACCTATAATGCATCTATCGGCCAGGGCTATATAACGGTGACGCCATTACAGATTGCTCTTGCCGTATCTACAATCGCGAATGGCGGAATTCTTTTTGAGCCGAAATTAGCGGAGAGAATTATTGATTCCAATAAGAAAATAATCCAAGAATTTGCTCCAGAAATTATTAGGAAGGATTTTATTCAAAAAAATAATATTGAAGTTATAAGGCGTGCGATGAGAGAAACGGTTAGCGATGGATCGGCGAGGTCGCTGAATGAATTGCCTATTAAGGTTGCCGGAAAAACCGGCACAGCGCAATTCGGAGGCGATGGGAAAACACATGCATGGTTTTCCGGATGGGCGCCATATGAAAATCCGGAGATTGCCATTGTTGTTTTAGTTGAAGGAGGAGGTGAGGGGTCTTCTGTTTCTGTGCCAATAGCTAAAGAAATTTTTAAATGGTGGGCTGAACAGAAAATTAAAGATTCAAAATGAAAAAGAGACAAACGCAAAATGCTTGACTTTTGAGAAGTAACCTTTTATCATTCAAAGTTATTAAATTCGCTATTCGCTAATCGCTATTCGCTAATCGTTTTTTATGATTTGCGTTTTGCATTTTGCGTTTTGCTTTTTAGCAAGATGTCGTCAAAAGAATATATTTCTGAGGAGGGTCTTGAGAAATTAAAACAAGAATTAGAGAATTTTAAAACTGTCAAAAGACAAGAAATCGCTCAGCGTCTTGAAGAAGCGAAAAAAATGGGAGATTTGTCAGAAAATGCCGAATATACAGAAGCAAGGGAAGCTCAGGAGTTTAATGAGCGTGAAATTGCAGAAATGGAGGACTTAATTAAAAAAGCGATAGTAATCGGGAAAACTAAAAATAAAGATGAAATACAAGTAGGGTCTGTGTTTGTTGTGAAATCTCACGGAAAAGAACAAGAGCTGACTATTGTTGGCTCGGAAGAGGCGGATCCAATCCAAGGGAAAATCTCCAACGAATCTCCTCTTGGCAAAGCATTTCTAGGCAAGAAAAAGGGAGATGATGCCAGGATTAAAACTCCCAAGGGGGAAGCGAAATATACTATAGAGAAAATTATTTCGTAAGCGCGAGGCGGCCGAATGGCCGCCTTTTTTATTTTCTTGTCTAAATGTGTTTTTTTAGCTAAACTTAAAACATATAACATGAAATATATAACATGAAACACAAAGCATTTTTTATTGAATTTTTGCTCCATGTTTCATATTTCATGTTCCACAAAGTTGGCTTCTATTGAAGAAATTCGCGATAATCGCATAAAAAAACTGGAAGAATTAAGGAAATTCGACATAAATCCATATCCCGCAAAAAGCGGAAGGAATTTTTCTATTGCCGATATTTTGACTGATTTTGATAATTTAGCGCAAGATAAAAAAGAAGTGATTTTAGCCGGAAGGATTACTTCTTTGCGCGGTCAAGGCGCTTTGATATTCGTAGATCTGAAGGATGGCAGTGGGAGTATCCAACTTTTTTTTAAAAAAGATAATTTTAGCGACAGTGATTTTGAAAAATTACAAAACTTGTTTGATATAGGAGATATTGTGGAATCCGGCGGTATTTTGTTCGTCACTAAACGTGGCGAGAAAACTCTGGAAGTTAAAAATTTCAGGATTTTGACTAAAAGTTTAAGACCGATACCCACGGAATTTTACGGACTTTCCGATATTGAAGAACGCTATCGTAGAAGATATTTGGATCTCCTATTGAATGATGATGTTAGAGAAAAATTCATTAAGCGCAGTAAAATTATAAATGTTTTGAGAGAATTTTATAATACAAAAGGATATTTGGAGGTGGAAACGCCGATATTACAGACAATCCCGGGTGGAGCAACTGCCAAACCATTTAAAACACATTTAAATGCGCTTGATCTTGATTTATATTTGCGCATTGCCCCGGAACTTTATTTAAAACGTCTTTTGGTGGGTGGGTTTGAAAAAGTTTATGAAATAGGAAGGTGTTTTCGCAACGAAGGAATGGACGCGACTCACAACCCCGATTTCACGATGCTTGAAAGCTATAGCGCTTATGAAAATTACAAAGATTTAATGATTATGGTGGAACGATTGATGGAATTTTTGATTGCCAAAATCTATCCCGACGCGGAAAACTATAGAATAGAATATAAAGAACAAAAAATTATTTTTAAGGCCCCATACATGATAATAGAATTTACGGAGCTGTTAAAAGAACATTTTAAGATTGATTATGATGAAATGTCTGAAGACGAATTATTTAAATTTGCGGAAAAAGAAATTAAAAATAGAAAAAGTGATTTAAAGTTAAAACAGGGTATGCATAAAGGAAAAATAGCTGATGAGCTTTATAAGGAGTTCATAAGAAGTGAAATCATTCAGCCGATATTTATGATAAATCATCCTCTTGAACTTTCTCCGCTTGCTAAAAAAACAGAAGAAAATCCCTTGAAAGTGGAAAGATTTCAATTGATTGTTGCGGGGATTGAATTAATGAATGGATATTCCGAGCTCAATGATCCAATTGATCAGCATAAAAGATTCAGAGAGCAGGAAAATATCGGAAAATCCGGAGATGAGGAAGTGCAAAGACTTGATATTGATTATATTGAAGCATTGGAATATGGCATGCCTCCAGCTGCCGGGCTTGGTATTGGCGTTGAACGGTTAGTGATGCTTCTGACTGATTCCCAGACCTTGAGAGAATCCATGCTTTTCCCGACAATGAAACCTCGCGGTGAGGGAAGATGAGATATTTGTTTTTTGAAAATTAAATAAGGAGGGCTGAGAATGAAAAAACGGATAAGGGATGACGATATTAAAATTGATGATCTTTGTGAAATATATGAGACAAAAGATATAAATAAGGTTGAGTTTGAAATGGCTCATAATGATATCAACAAAGATTATGTGCCATATATTTGCGTATATCCCAAGAGTTATGGAGCTGAGAGTTTGCTTTTTTGGATGGATACCGTAATGTCCGTAAAAATAAAGGCGATTTGTCTTGCGAAATTGTTTTGGCTACTTTTAAATGATGAAAATATGGCCCGTATAATTTTTGAAGGTGGGCGGTCGCAGAATTTGCAAGATTTAAAATCCGATTGCGGCTTTGATCACAATTCAAAAGACGGGGATTATTGTGATGCTGTCGGTATAAAACAAGAGGATTTTAAAAAAGCTTTTAGCGCGCTTGATAATTTATTTTATGCCAACCATATGGAGCAAATGGTTGATATTCTAGAATTATTTCTGCAAAAATCATTTGAGAATAAAATAAAATCCTCAGTTTTGCATATTTTATTAAGGAATTTGATTGAAAAAATAGCATTGGCATAGGAAATAAAATTAAAAGAGCTATCTTTCGGGATTGCTCTTTTTTGTCTTTAAAGTATACTTTTAGTAATGATATAGAGAGAGAAATGTGAAAGTAATTTCTCTTGTCTCCGAGCCGAGCCTGCCTGTAGGCAGGCAGGGAGTTGACGCAGGTTAATGCCTTTAGTATGTCCCAATATTATAATCCTAAAAGGACAAAAAATTTATTTAATCCCGAAAGTAAAGACCAATTTAAATTGAGTCGTTCAAAAATTGACCTTTTTTTGAATTGTCCGCGATGTTTTTATTTGGATAGACGTCTTGGAGTCGATAGGCCGCCGGGATTTCCATTTGCCTTGAATTCCGCGGTTGATAAATTACTCAAGAAAGAATTTGATATTCACCGCATTAAAGCGTCAGCTCATCCATTGATGGATAAATATAAAATTGATGCCATACCGTTTTTGCATAAAGATTTGGATCAGTGGCGCGCAAATTTTATTGGCGTGCAATATCTCCATAAACCGACAAATTTTATTGTTACCGGAGCGATTGATGATGTTTGGATAAATTCCAATGGTGAGTTGATGGTGGTTGATTATAAGGCAACAAGCAAGGAAAGCGAGGTCAATCTTGAAGCGGAGTGGCAAATAGGGTATAAAAGACAGATGGAAATTTATCAATGGCTTTTGCGAAAAAATGGCCATAAAGTTTCTGATATCGGATATTTTGTCTATTGCAACGGTAAAACGGATAGAGCGGCGTTTGATGGTAAATTGGATTTTGATGTGACAATCTTGGATTATAAGGGAGATGACGGTTGGGTGGAAAAAGCCGTAAAAGAAGCCCATGATTGTTTAGTGGCAGATAGTATTCCGAAAGCAAATTCGGATTGTGATTACTGCAATTATCGCGAAGCGGTGAATGATTTAAAAATTAGCCGTTAGCTTTTAGATTCTATTTAAGAAGTTAACAATTAACAATTAACAATTAATAGCTAATTCAATGATTGATATAGATTTACTTCGTAAAAATCCCGAGACATTCGTGAGGGGCTCAAAAAATAAAAACATTAATATAGATATTGATGAAGTTTTGGAATTGGATAAAAGGTGGCGCGATGTATTGAGGGAGACGGAAGATATGCGAGCTAAACAGAATTTTTTTGGCGAAGGAGTATCCTCCGAAAAGAGTGAGGCGAGAAAAAGGGAGATGATAGAAGAGCTTAAAAATATAAAAGATCAAATAAAAACCAAAGAAATTGAAGAAAGTATATTGAAAGAAAAATTAGATAAAATGATTCGGCAAATTCCCAATCCTCCCTTTGATGGCGTGATTATCGGGAAAGATGAAAACGACAATAAAGTATTGCGTGAAATTGGATTAAAACCATTTTTTAATTTTAAATTTAAAAATTACATTGAGATAGGCGAGGAATTGGATTTGATAGATACGGAAAGAGCGGCTAAAGTTTCTGGTACAAGATTCGGATATTTGAAGGGAGGAGCGGCCGTACTGGAATTTGCTCTTATTCAATATGCGTTTGATATTTTAATGAAAGAAGGTTTTGTCCCTATTGTTCCTCCAGTTCTTGTAAAACCGGAAGCTATACAGGCGATGGGTTATGTCGAGCGTGGCGGAGATGAGATATATTTTTTAGAAAAAGACAATATATATCTTGTGGGCACATCTGAACAATCAATCGGTCCCATGCATAAGGATGAAATTTTTGAAGAAAAAGAATTGCCAAAAAGATATGTTGCTTTTTCATCTTGCTTTAGAAGAGAAGCCGGTTCACACGGAAAAGACACTCGGGGAATTTTGAGGGTGCATCAATTTGATAAGTTAGAAATGTTTTGTATTACGACGCCGGAAAAATCAAAAGAGGAACACCAATTTTTATTGTCGCTTGAAGAAAGATTAATGCAGGGATTAAAAATTCCCTATAGAGTTCTAGATATTTGCAGTGGAGATTTGGGGGATCCGGCGGCCGCAAAATACGACATTGAGGCCTGGATACCGTCTCAGGATACTTATCGCGAGACCCACTCATCATCAAATACGACCGATTTCCAATCAAGGAGATTAAATATTAGATATCGTCCCAAAGGCCAAGAAAAAGGCACTCGATTTGTACATATGCTCAATGGCACGGCCTTTGCCATTGGCAGAATGATTATTGCCATACTGGAGAATTATCAGCAAGCAGATGGATCGATTGTGATTCCCGAGGTTCTGCAAAAATACATGCCCGGACACAAGGATATTATTTCTAAAAAATAATCATAACATTTGACGTCTGACATTTGACGCCTGACATTTTTTAAAAGTTAATTGTCGATTGCTGATGGTTAATTGTTCTCTTCGCGATTGTCTCGCAATTACAGTAAAAATTATAATTTCTCGGGTAGATCCCCAATAAAATCGCGAAATTCAATATGGCGGACGGTTGTTAAATTTGTATATATAGTTTTGCCCATAATTATTATTGTATTTGGAGTATATTTTTTTATTTTTTCCGATTTTTTCAAAATCAAAGAAATTGTGGTTAGAGGTAATAGTTATGTCGTCAGCGCGGCCATAGTGGATGCATTTCAGAATATATTTGCGGAAACGAAATTGTTATTTTTGAAAAATAACAATTTGAATATATTGAATTCTCAAAGCGCAGAGCAAGAAATTAAAGATAAATTTCCGAGGATAGAAGAAGTAAGCATAGAAAAACAATGGCCGGATAAAATTATTGTGGTCATCAAAGAGAAAGAAGCAGTGGAGATATTGTGCAAATCAAAAAATGCCTCTGTTTCCGATTTTTCCGTTGCTAATTTTTCCGACTGTTTTTTTATTGATAAAAACGGCATTGCTTTTGACAGAGCGGCTGACACTCAGGGATTTTTAATTCTAAAAATTCTGGATAATAGGGGAGTTGATATTGGGCTGGATAAAAAATCGTTAAATACGGAATTTTTGAATTTTGTCAGAGACTTAAAAAATAACTTTGACGATTATTTGAATTACAATATAAAATTAATAGTCCTCGATCATTCGGCGCAAAGAGAGGTTTCTGCTCTAATTGATAATTGGCGGGCGATATTTGATGTTTCCGGAGACGCAAAGAAACAGCTTTTTGTATTGAGGGAGGTGTTGGAAAAAGAAGTAAAAGATCAAAAAGACAAGTTGGATTATATTGATTTAAGAGTTGAGGGCAGAGCGTATTATAAGCTAAAATAATTCTTTTTTAAAATATTTCGGGACAAAAGAATCATTCCCGCAGACGCTGATAAAATTTAAAGAGTCAAGAGGAGATATTTTATGAATAAAATCTCAGTGTGCGGATAAAAAATCATAGTGTTGTAAATATCCAGTATTATAAATTAAAAAACCAGCCGTTTAAGACGACCGGTTTTATCATTTTAGATATTTCAAGATGCTCTGATAATAATTAAGCATCTTATTGCAACACGTAAGATTATAATCCGCCGCTGATGTATACTTTTGGGGATCCCATTGAAAATAAGATTCTTCAAAATAATTAATCATAAAACGCGCGGCCAGTTCCAGCGTTATAAGAAGAGTGGCATTTAAAGCTGTTTTCTCATTAATATAATCTTTTTTGTTTTGAGTTAAATATGCCTTCAATGCCGCGTCAAAAAGTTTTTTATCGAATTCGGCATAATTTTTAATACTCCAACTCCTGAGAGCGTCTCCAATGTCTATTAATTCATTGGCCCCCATTAAAGTATCCATATCTATTAAAGCAACCACTTTTCCGTCTCTAAAAAGAAAATTTTCAAATTTTGGATCTCCGTGTATTATTATTTTGGGTAATTTCTTCGGTAAATAATGTTTTGGCGTATTTTCCGATATAAACGATGTTTGGTATTGTGCTTTTCGAGCCTTTATTTTGTCTTCGCGGTCAGGGCTATTTGATGCAAGAGCAGTCATGAATATCAGTTTTTTAATAATTCGTTTTGTGTTGTGAAAATTTATAGCAGGTGGCTTATTTATCGGGCCGTCATATTTAGACATAATCTCATGGAATTTACCGAGTTTTGAAGCGGCTTTGATGACTAAGGGAATATTTTTCTCGACTTTGTCATGCTCAATATAGCGCGATACCTTCCAATTGTGATTTTTAATCTTTGTCGTTAATGAGAGATTAGAGTTTTTGATTAACTGCGGGATATCGAAGAATTGATGATTTCGTAAATAGTTTGATGCGAGATACTGTCTTAAAGTTGTGCTTTTTGGGAAAAATTTATTGAGGCGCTGGGCCACAAATGCCCCCCGATTGGTTATTATCTTGAATGTGTCATTTGTAATTCCGCCTGATAATTTTTCGCAACTTTTTATTTCATCCAATCCAAATCTTCCAGCGACTTTTTCTAATGCTTCCATATCCCCATCATTGATTATCGGCATAATCAGCCCCCTTTTTATATTTTAGCTGTATTTTAAAAGAACCTAATATTTTATCTTAATAAAATCATTATATAATTTTTCGTATTCTAAGACAATATTTTCAATAGCGTATTTTTGAGCCGCTTTTTGGGAGTTTTCCGACATTTTTTGTCTTAAGGTCGGGTTTTCTATTAATTTGGTTATCTCTTTTGAGAGTTCGATAAAGCTGTACCTTTCCGTTATGAGACCGGTTGTTCCATGTTCTACATATTCATCGATTGGGGATTTGGCGACAATTTGCGGCAGGCCTAGAGCCATTGCCTCAAATATCGGCAAGGGCTGATTTTCGGTATCTGATGCGGTAATAAAAATATCATTTGCAGCCACGGCATCGATGAAATTTTGGTCTATCAACATGCCAAAAAATATGACCTTGTCTCTAATGTTTAATCTTTTCGCGAATTTTTCAAGATTTTTTCTCTCCGGTCCATCGCCAATTAAGGAAAGTTTTATTTTGGGATATTTTGGCGAAAGAAGCGCAAAAACTTTCAAGAGTTCATGGATTCTTTTCTCGTAGGTAATTTTTCCGAAATAAACTAAAGAAAATTCTGGCAAACCACAACGTTTTTTTAGTATATCTTTTTGCGCTGATGGTTTAAATTTAGAAATATCTATTGAGTTGGGAATAATAGAAACTGGAGCAGTAAGACCGTTTTTGATAAGATTCTCCGCAATGGTTTTTGACGGTACAATGACTATTTTACAGGAGTTATAAAATTTAACAATTTCTTTTTTAAGGAGGAATTCCGAAAGAAATGATCGACTTTTTATTATATGTTCTATATAGTTGGCATAAAAAGTATGGTGGGATCCGATTAGGGGAAGTTTTAAGATGCGAGCGACTTTTCGCGCTTCGTGGCCGGCGAAAAAGGGCGTATGAGCATGAATAACATCGGGATTTAATGAAAGAATATCCCGAAAGCCGGGGTTTATGGGATGGAAGATATTTTTCAGATTAAAATATTCGTTTTTTGCTCTGTAGATTTCTATAAGTTGCGGTTTTTCAAAGTCGTTATCTATATTATTCTCTGATGATTGGTTTGTGAAAATAGAAACATTGTGGCCGTGATTTGCAAGTTCGTGGCTTAATGTTTGGAGAGAAACAGAAATACTGTTTATGTCCGGAAGAAAAGTGTCGGAAAAAAAGGAGATACGCATAAAATATGAAACATGTAACATGAAATATGTAATCCGCCGTGGCGGACTTCATGATTCATGAGTTAATCGAGTCGGTAGACGAAGATTGAGTGTCCAATCGTTGTAATCGGTTTTTTATCTTTGAGCCAGGAGTAGGTATCTTCCGGCTTCATAATAAATCCAGGAGCTGGTTTTCCATGAGCATTTTGAAGTAATGTGGCAGAAATAGCAAAATAGCCATGATATGGACCCTTTGATGATTGCCATTGGTCATATTTTTCACCAAGATAATATCTGGGTGATCCGCCTCCGAAATATTCAACCCCAATTTTATTTATTTTATTTTTTTCAACATATTGAGTAAGCCGTTTTAAATCCTGTCCCCAGTCAAGATTGGAATCCACTACATATCTGTATCCATTTTTAGGTCCGCCGATCAATTCATTGAAATATGCTAAAAAATACGGGAAAGTGAAAATCGTGGCGATAGCGTACCAAAAAAGTAGGATTGCGATTAGCGCATAACGCGAGAAAATTTTCAGATATGAACCAATAACATTTCCGATTGCCTTGAATGGGAATTTAGATAGATCAATAATTTCATTTTTTAATATTGCCCATTTATTTATTTCTGCGCTAATTAGAACATAGACAAAGGGGAATGTCGGAATAATATGCCTGACTCCGATATTAAGATTGCTACGGAGCGTGACAAGCCAATACAGTATAATAAATCCCAGCATCGCTACCTCGTGATAATTATTTTTTGCCCAGTGAATTAGAGCCGTAAACATTGATGGTTCTTCGTGGCGGCGCTTGGTATTGGCAATGAATAATTTTATGAATCCATAAATTGCAATTAGTATCATTATATGTTTAGCCAGTGGTTCTTTTATCAAATAAACAATCAGGAAATAGCTTTTCCATCCTGCGGATGACACCTCGCCCAGGTAGTAGGTTGTATTGCCTCCGGTGGCGCGTTGAGTCACCATCAAAAACCCATGACCGTATTGGGCAAATGGCCTTAAGATTGGTTTGTCAGACATCCAGATAATCGGATCTGCAAATAAGCGATTCCCGAATGAACCCAAATTGAATATGGTATCCGCTTTTTGACGCTCGGCGGGATAGTTCCATGTATGCCACTGATAAATCGGCCAGACAACGAAGATAAATCCAGCAGATATAATAGATACGCTCATTACACCGTGCTTGAAAGAGCGCCAAATTTTTTCTTTGAATGGAGCGTCTGTTTGGATATATCCGTAGAGTAGGGCGAGTAATCCTAAAAATGGAATTAATAAAAATGTGGAAAATTTCGCGAGTATCGCAAAGCCGAAAGCTAAAGAAGCAAGAATAAAGAATTTGGGAGTTTTATTGCGCAGAAATTTAACGAAATAATATATAGAAATAAATATACCGGCAGTCGCTCCGATATCGGTGGTGACAAATCTTCCGTGGGCGAGTATTGTTGGAGAAAATACATAAAGGGTCAGTGCCATCAAAGCCGTTTTATCTCCAAATTCCTCAAGAGTCCATTTGAAAATATAAAATCCAAGAAGTAGCATTATGAGTATCGGACCAATGCGTCCCCAGAAAATTATTTTATCCGGATTATTTCCCGATTCATATAAAAATTGCGATCCCAAAACCCACTGGTCGTTTATATTTTCTTTCCACGCTTTGCCGTCGTTAGGAAATTTAAGATCCATAAATTGCAGGGGAAGAGCGGCAATATCTTTTATAAGCGGAGGATGCTCTGGATTTAAGCGCATATCTTTGTATTTAAGATAGGAATATCCGGCAGCGATATGGGGAGATTCGTCCATAATAACAGAGTCGTTCCACATGCTGGCAACGGCCAAAATAAGCATTATGCCGAGTAATGCGCAAGCAAGGATGTTGGTGAATTTGCGTTCAAACATATTTAAATTATGAATCATAAAACATGAATCAATTTTTAAAAATACGAATTTTAATTATTGAATGTATGTCGCGTGCTTCATGTTGTATGTTGCGTGATTATTTAATTATATAATTAAATCCTTCCCCCTTTTCTAATTTTCCGGGAGCCAGAGATTGCAATTGTTTTGTTAAATTATCATCATACTCCATTAATATAATAACATACGATTTATCATCATAAAAATTTCGCTTTTTTATATCGTTCGGCAATAAATAAATTATATTCTTTTCAAGTTGGTTGGTTTTTTTATAGCTGTTTGTTATAAACATTGTTGTCTGACTGGACATGGGAATGTTATTGACCAGTGCGCCCCCGCTATTTATTATTACGTATTTTTTTATATCCCCGGGCAGATTATTGATAAATCGGCCGATTTTAACGTAATTGTCGGAGAAAGCTCCTTTTATATTGGGATTATTAGCATAATTGACAAAGTATTTTCGATATCCGCTAAATGCCACGTAAAATAAGATAATAAAATATAGTGGCATAATTAATTTCTTGTTGGAATATAGGAAGATTTTCTTTTTAAAAAAATTATAAAGTGTAAAAGTTCCAAGGCCGGCAAGTATGAATGTTGGAGGGATGGCGCCGATGGATCTTAAAGCATGCGGCAGGCCTTCGGTGCTCAAGATTGACGGAGCAAGCATAGCGGAAAACCACGCAAGTAAAAATATGTGTTGCAAGGGGATGGGATTGTGCGGGAATTTTTTCAGTAATTGGTAGCAGAATTTCAGGAATTTTTTTAAACAGATGAAAATACCGATTAAGAAGAAAATGCCGACAGGCCAGAAAAGCAATGGTGAACCCGCAAAGTTATGCCGCCAATTCCAGTCGCCAATAAAATTAAATTGCGCAAGTGTCAAAATAGAGCTTTTTATTACTTCTGTTATTGGATTCTCCGAAGCGAAAATCGAAACCTGTCCGGCTCTGCCGATGAAATCATCCGGATGAATGTAGAAATAATAGAATATCGGCAATGCCGCAAGAAGGGCAAAAGAGCCGTAAATAACGATGTTATAGAAGAATTCTTTTAATAATTCTTTTTTGTTTGCGCTATTTTCAATATCGCCGGCGCCATTTGTTCTTATTATTTCAATTAATTTAAAAATCAAAACTGCAATTACCACAATTGGAACGATACGAAAAGCGATATAGGTGTGAAAACCAAGACCCATGAATATGCCAGCCCAAATAAAATTAATATTTTTTTTAGTTCTAAATCCTTTAAATAAAAAATAAAAAGAAAAAGTCGTGAGAAACGGCAACATAATGGCGCGAAAACCAATACGGGAGAAGTTTGTATGCCAGAAGCTCACAGCGAGAAAGAAAGATGATAAAAGAGCAATAATTTTTGAATTATGAAGTATGAATTTTGAATTATGGAGATTATTTTCTGGCTCCAATTCTTGATTCATAATTCTTGATTCATAATTCTTTTTGCAAAAAAGCTCTTTGGTCAATAAATACACTCCTAAAACTGTTAATACGCCAAACAATGCGCTTACTAGTCGCAATGCCCACGGCTCATTGCCGAATGTCGCGACAGATAGCGCCTGGATATTTATAAAAAGTCCTTCGCGACCGTTATTTTCCGGATAAAATATCTTAAAATTTCCAGTTGAGAGCGCTTCCAGCGCGTTGTTGCCGTTCATAGCTTCGTCCGGGTAAAGTCCGGGCGGCATCTGGGCTATATTGTAGAAACGGAAAAAAGTCGCTATAATCAAGATGGCAATTAGATAGATTTTATATTTATGAGTTTTGATAAATTGTATATTTAAGTGATCAAGCGATCTTATAAATTATATCAAATTAATCCGTGGAAAACCATAAAGATAAAAAGAAGGAGATTCCAGCTTTTATGGAAACAAATTCAGTGCAAAGTTTAGAGGCGCAACCAAAAACTCAGCTTCACGAAGAAATCGCCGAACTTGAAAAAAATTTAGAAGAGAAAAAGCGTTTGGCGGGAATATCAGGCGTTGAGATTCCTTACGAAAAAGAGGTTTTTAAGGATGTTATTAAAGAGCATATCTCTCAAAAAAGAGAGCAGATTTTGTCTTCTCTACCGCCTTCACAAGCGCAGGCACAACAGGCACAAGTGGCAGATGACGCGCAAAAATTAAAAGAATTGACCGAGCAGAAACAGCTTGAGGAGTTAATAGGTATTGCTCATAAAAAAAGTCCGATTGCCGCGGCGCATATTGCCGAACATATGAAAAATCCCAGATTACTTGATAGCTTTCATGATTATTTGACTGATCAATTGTATGATTATTTAGTAAAAACCAGAAAATTAAGAGAACTTTAAGTTAGCTATTCCAGTGGTTCAGCTATTTTAGCGGTTTAGCTTCGGCTATACTGCTATACCGCCATACCGCTTACCGCCCTTGATTTTAAATCTAAATTTAGACCCCAGAATATTGATTATTATTATTTTATTTGTAGCGCTGACCATTTCAATAATTGTCGCGCTAATTTTTATTTCTCGCATGAAAGAAGAGGGGAGATTGGAGCGGTCATTGAATATGGTTTTATTTTTAGTGACATTGCCGAGATTCAAGCCGGAAAAAGAGGGCGAAAAACGTGAAGAGAAAAATTTTATAGCGATATCGGAACAGTTTTTTACCGGTTTATCGGAGATAACAGACAAGGGATTTTTGAAAAATTTTATTTATGGCCAGCCGTACTTGGTACTGGAGATGGCTGTGTCGTCAAATGCCAATGAAATAGTTTTTTATATTGCTGTCCCGAGAAAATTTTCCGAAATTCTAGAAAGACAAATTCATAGTTTTTTCCCCGGCGCTTTTTATGAGAGAGTAAAAGACTACAACCCCTTTGTTTCGGGTGGATATACTGCCGCATCTTATGTTTCTCTTGCCAAGCATTATGCAATGCCGGTTCGCACATATCAAAAAATGGAAGTTGATCCATTAAGCGCGTTCGCTAATTCGCTCTCAAAGTTGCAGGAAAAGGGAGAAGGCGGAGCGATACAACTATTAATTTCTCCTGCAAAAAATTGGCAAAAATTCAGTTCGGAAGTGATAAGGCAAATGCAAAAAGGATTGGAATTTTCTAGAGCTATCAAAAGGGCGCAGGGCGGCGTTTGGGAAACTATCAATGAAATATTTATCAAGAAAAAAAAAGAGAAAGAGCCAAAATTATTGACGCCAATCCAAGAAGAGGAAATAAAAATTATCAGCGAAAAGGCGCAAAAAGTCGGTTTTGCGGTAAATATTAATCTTGTGGCTTCGGCGCAAACGAAAGCCAGAGCAGAAGAAATTTTATCGCAAATAGAGAAAAGTTTTACCCAATTTTCTTCACCTAATCTTAATTCTTTCAAAATTAATCGTTTGAGCAGTAAGGTGGCTGAAGATATAATTTATGATTTTTCCTTTCGGATTTTTCACATACACAGCAAAATGATTTTAAATACAGAAGAATTGGCGAGTATATATCATTTCCCCACTCCGTATTTGGAAACGCCCAAGATAAGATATCTGACCTTCAAAAAAGCTCCTCCGCCGGTAACTTTACCAGAGGAAGGGGTGATGCTGGGAATAAATATTTATCGCGGCATTGAGACTACCGTGAAGATGACGCGCGATGACAGGAGAAGACATTTGTATGTTATCGGTCAAACCGGCACGGGAAAAACATTTTTATTGCAAAATATGATTCGCCAAGATATGGAAAACGGTGACGGATGCTGTTTCATCGATCCGCACGGTGAGGCGATTGAATACATTTTGGGATTAGTGCCGAAAAATAGGGCGGATGATGTCGTGGTTTTTGACCCAGCCGACCTTGAAAGGCCTTTAGCGTTGAATTTTCTGGAGTATGACCCTGCCCATCCGGAACAGAAAACTTTCATTACCAATGAACTGCTTGTGATATTGGATCGACTTTATAATCTTAAAGAAACCGGCGGGCCAATGTTTGAAAGATATTTAAGAAATACTTTGGGGCTTTTGATGGATTTTCCGGAAAAAGGATTTACTTTGATGGAGATACCAAAAATTTTTGCTGATGAAGATTTCAGGAATAATCTTTTGGCGAATTGCAAAGATATTTTAGTAAAAGAATTTTGGGAAAAAGAGGCGCTTAAAGTGAAGGGTGAAGGATCGTTGGCTGAGTTGACCCCATATATCACCAGTAAATTTGGCATATTTATAAATAATGATTATATGAGGCCCATTATCGGCCAATCAAAAAGCACTTTGAATTTTAGCGATATTATAAATAACAAAAAGATATTATTGATAAATCTTTCTAAGGGGAAAATAGGCGATATAAATTCGCAGTTGCTCGGTATGATAGTTGTCGGTAAATTAACTCAAGCGGCATTGGCGCGTGTTGATATGCCCCAAGAACAAAGAAAAGATTTTTATTTATACATTGACGAGTTTCAAAATTACACCACTCCGTCGATTTCCACTATTTTATCCGAGGCGAGAAAATATCGGCTATGTCTTAATTTGGCGCATCAATTTATTGGTCAATTGCCTGAAGATATTTCAAAAGCTGTTTTTGGCAATGTCGGATCTCTGGCGCTTTTTCGGGTTGGACCGGAAGACGCGGAATTTTTGACGCAATTTTTAAAGCCGGTATTTTCCGAATATGATTTGATAAATTTGGATAATCGGAACGCATTGGTCAAGTTGTTGGTAAATGGCGCAGTGACTCAGTCATTTAACATTACCACGACAATGACCGATATTCCGTCGCCCGATTTGGAGATTACCTCTGCCATCAAACAGCTTTCTCGCTTGAAATTTGGGCGCGATAAAGTGATAATAGAAGAAGAGATAAGAACTCGCTATAAACAATCTGACAATTAACAAATGACGATTGACTATTTGGTCAAATGTCAAAGGTTAAAAGTCAAGAAGTTTGCAAAACATATGGAACAACCATTTCAGAGGGCTCAAGCAACGGTCGCGGTGGAATCAGCTTCTCCTGTGATTAAGTTTAGAAAAGGGGACGCAATAGCTTCGGTGGCGTTGGGGCTTATCATCGGATTTTTTACGCCGTTTATTTTAAATAATATCGGACGGACTTTGCCTCTTCAGGATTTTTATTTTGTAATCTTCCCTATTGTGGCGCTGATGGGAATGTGGATTGTTTTTTTGATTGCCGCGAGAGTTCCGGTTTTGGTGCAGATTACGAAATTTGGCGCAATTGGCGCAGCTAATACCGTAATTGATTTTGGGATATTGAATTTTCTGTCTTTCAAATTCCAGATTTTTAGCGGAGGAAGTCTGACTATATTGAATATTATTTCTTTTAGTGTCGCCGTCATAAATAGTTATTTTTGGAACAAGCACTGGACTTTTAAATCCGAGCAAAATAATTCCAGCAAACAATTTATAGAGTTTATTGTTGTGTCCGTTATAGGAGTATTAATAAATACTGGAATAGTTTATTTAATGACGACTTTGGTTATTCCTTTTGCTGGTATTTCCGAGCAGATTTGGTTAAATATCGGCAAATTGATGGCAACATTTATTTCTCTTGCATGGAACTTCGCTGGTTATAAATTTATAGTGTTTAGAAAATAAGGGCTTTATTAAAATTTTAGAGCAGAAAGCAAATAAAATTTAGATAGTAAATCTTAACCTTGTTAAATCCCCGCGGAGCTGGGGCGCCAAAGGCGCATTTAACAGGGTACTCGATTTTGAAATAAAATTTTGCGCACTCCGCAAAGCTTCGTTTCAAAATTTCGATAAAATCGGCATGTATGAGATTTATAAATTTTTACATGGAATTGGAATTTTAATGACTGTTGGCGTGATTACCGCGTCGCTTATTTACGGTTGGTATAAAAAATTATTCCCAAATAATAAATTATTAACCAAAATCCAATTTCCATATAAGTGGATATCTCCGTCGGTGAAAATTGGCCTTGTTGTTTTAATTATTTCCGGCCTTGGGATGTATGCGGAGAGAGCGGAACAATTCAATAGTTCGGCGGTTTTTTGGATAAAAATGGGTTTTGTTTTGGCGCTTGTAATAAATAATATTTGGTTAAACAGCATTTTAAAACCAAAAGGCAAAAAGATATTTTCCGATCCAGTTCTTGCCAATTCGCCGGAAGCCTTAAAACTTAAAAAGACATTTAATTTTGCAGAAAATCTGTCTTTATTTTTATGGTTCACAACCATGATTGTAAGTTTTCTTTTGCCTGAGGGCCGTGAAGAGCGCGGAGGAAGAGAATTTTAATTATAGATTTATAACACACAGAGCATGCAGCATGAAGTCCGCCGCGGCGGATTCATGTTTCATGTCTCATGTTTTATGTTGCATGAGCTTAGTTTTATATCGTAAATATCGTCCTAAAACTTTTGCCGAGATTAGCGGGCAAAAGCATATTGTTGAAACCTTGGTCAATGCCATAAAGAGCGGGCGAGTAGCGCATGCCTATTTATTTTGCGGTCCGCGCGGCACAGGCAAGACGACTATGGCGCGTTTACTTGCCAAAGCATTAAATTGCGAAAAACTTTTAACTTTTAACTTTAAACTTTCAACTGACCCAATAGAGCCGTGTAATAAATGTTTGAGTTGTCAGTCAATCAACGATGGCAATGCTCTGGATATCATTGAAATAGACGCGGCTTCCAATAGGGGTATTAATGAAATTCGCGATTTGCGCGAAGGAGTAAAATTTTCTCCAGCCGCGCTTAAATACAAAGTATTTATTATTGACGAGGTACATATGTTAACCAAAGAAGCGTTCAATGCTCTGCTTAAAACACTGGAAGAGCCGCCCCAGCACGCCATTTTTATTTTGGCCACAACCGAAGCGAATAAAATACCAGCGACGATTTTATCGCGTTGTCAGAGATTTGATTTTAGAAAATTATCGGTCAATGAGATTATAGAAAGGCTGAATGGAATTATAAAAAAGGAGGGGATAGATTGCGGCGATGATGTTGTAAGCTTTATTGCGACAATCAGCGATGGCGGACTTCGCGATGCTGAGTCATTGCTTGGCCAAATTATTAGCGTATCGAGCGGGAAAATAGATTTGGAAACGGTTCAGGATGTTTTAGGGATTGCCGACATGAGAGATGTATATGCATTTGTTGATTTGCTTATTAATAATAATCATCAGGAAATTTTTAAATTTATCAATAATCTTTTTAATCAGGGAAAAGATATGGCGGAGTTTATGAGATCATCTTCTAATTATTTAAGAAAAATGATGATTTGTCAGATTGACAATGCGCTTGTTGCCACCGTAGCCAAAGATATGACACGCGAACAACAGGTAAATTTGTGCTCCCAGGCGCAAAAATTTGAAAATGCCAAGATTCATAAAATAGTGGCCCGACTAGTGGATGCTGAAAATCAAATTAAAAAATCATTCTCTCCTATTATTCCCATTGAGCTTGCTATGATTGATATTTTAGGGATATAATTTTCTAGCTTCTAGCTTCTAGCTTCTAGCTTTTTGCGGGATCGTCTAATGGTAGGACTCCGCCCTTTGAAGGCGGCTATCTTGGTTCGAATCCAGGTCCCGCAGCACGAGTCAGTGCGTTATTGAGAGACCGAGAAGGCTATATTTTAAGTTATTAATTATATCTAATGCAAAATTACAAAGACAAAATAATTGAATTTATAAGATTATTTTTGTTATCGTTGTTTATAATATTTGTTTTATTAATTTTACCAATACTAATAGAAACTATTTTAAGATTATATTTGGAAAGTAGAACAATTGGCGTATTAATAACATCTATTTATTTAATTACTTTTCTATATATTTTATATTATAAAAAAAGAGACAAGAGTAAGACATTTCTAGAAAATTTTTATTTGTTTACAAATTCCATAAGAAAATCTATAAAAGAAATAATTAGTTTTATTACAAAAATTCCTCACTTTTTTAAATTAACAGGAAATTCTATTATCAAAATAGTAGGTTACATTTTTGTTGCGGCATTGATAATAATCCCAATATTTATAGTCATAATAATTATGTTAGCCATTATAAAATGGTCTTTTCAAATAGTGTTTTAGTTTTTAATCTATTAAAATAAGATTTTGTTAGTAAATAATTGTTTAGATAAAATATTTATGGAAGATCAAATAATTAAAATATCTGAAGATATAACTTCTATTGCTGATAGCACTAATCAAATTCAATCTTATATTAAAATCATCTTACAACGCCATTGGTGGGATACTCAATGGTTTTCTTCGTTATTTGGTGTTATTTTGGGCACTATAATAACATTATCGATTGGATGGATGAAAGATTATTTACAATGGAGAAAGAAAATTTTATTGAGTTGGTATAAAAAATTGATAAAAGGCCCAAATTTAGATGATCTAATATATCAAGCGCTTCATATTAGTTATGCTTATGGTGGAAAAGATACAAATGACAAATCCTTATCAGAAAAAGTTTTAATTGAGTTTCGTAAAAAATATAAGCATTGGAATCTTCCATTATTATCAAGACTTCGGTTTTTATTTATAAAATGTGAGAAGTTTATTAAAAAATTACCAAATAAAAATAATGCACAGTATGAAGAATTTAAGAAAAGTGATGAATATAAAATATTAAATAAAATTTTTAATAAAATTATTTTTATTTCCGAAAAGAGCACCGGAGAAAATCGATGGACATTAATTAATGATTAAAATAATTAAATATTTAATTTATAGCTACCACCGCGACCCGACCGAGACGGGTTATTGTGGTATAATAAAAACAGTCAAAAAAGCTCTCAACGGTCTCGCTAGTTTTGGTTCTAGACCGGAGTAGCTAGCCAACAAAGATAAGTTGGAAAGACTGCCTCGCGGATAGATATCCGCGAGGTTTTTGTTTTGTAGGCATTATAGAAGTGATAAAAATTCTTCCAGTTCTTTTCCGATAATTGGCCTTATTTTATTAGGTTTGAGATTACCAAGGCGTATGTTCATAATGCGAATTCTTTTTAGATCTGCGACTGCATACCCAAGCGCTCCGCACATTCTTCTGATTTGATGTTTTTTGCCTTCCGTCAGGATTATTCTAAAAGTAAAGTTATTGATGCGACTAATTTTGCATTTCTTTGTTCTATAACCATCAATATTCACACCCTCGCTCATGCGTTTGAAAAAACTCGGCTTCAAGGGAGTTCTAACATTTACGATATATTCTTTTTCGTGATTATATTCAGGACTCAAGAGTTTTTCGGTGATGCGACCATCGTCCGTGAGGATTATTAATCCCTCAGAATCTTTATCAAGGCGACCCATAGGGAAAATATGTGTATTTAACAAAAAATCGCGAATGCTTTTTTCGTTCATTTGCGGGCTGTGAGTAATAACGCCGCGAGGCTTATTATAGGCGATATAAGAATATTTTCTATTCGCTATATCTCTTGGTATTTTTACATCATCTCCTTCGTTGACCATATCGCCAAGCACGGCAATTTTACCATTTATAAATACATTTTTTCTTCTAATCAGATCATCAGCCCCTCTGCGGGTCGCGAGGTTATGTAGAGCCAGATATTTATTTATCCTTATTGGATAGGATATTGATTTTGAATTTTTAAGCATATTATTTTATACATTATTTTTATAAACTTGTAAACTAAGGGATTTTACTAAAAAAAGTTATATGTTATAATGATTGTATTAATAATTAATACACTTGTAAATTTATGGCGAAAGGAAACAACGCTCAAAGAAAAGAAAAGAAGAAACCGAAAAAGGATAAGAAAAAGAAGTAGTTTTAATTACCCTTTTTAATTACAAAACCTATTAGGGGGTTGACAAAGCTAAGAAAGTTGTATATTATTGGGGAATTAAGAAATAACAAAGTATCAAATATCTCACTGAGGCCGCGCTAATTATTGCAATATTGCAATTACTCTTAGAAAATGTCGCAGGATTCCGTGCGACATTTTGCTTTTTTGGAGGTTGTTTAAAGACTTTTTTCGTAGCGATTGCAGTAGAAAAGCGAGTTTTTAAATAGCTTCAGCGGTATGTATAGAAATAACACTCGCCACGGCGAGGGTTCGTTTGGTAGATTTTCCGGCAATAGAAAGCGACCAGCGCGTCGCGCGCGTCGCGGTCAAAATATTGATGTTTCAAAATTCATCAATAAAGCGGTCATAACCGAAACAACAGAACATTTTGTTCCCGAACATTTGTTCGCTGATTTTAATATTGATGCTCGCTTAAAAGCGAATGTCTTAGCTAAAGGATATAATACTCCAACTCCGATTCAGGATAAATCAATCCCGCATATTTTGCGCGGATCCGATATTGTGGGTATTGCCAATACCGGAACCGGGAAAACCGGAGCATTTCTTGTTCCTCTTATTCAGAAAGTATTGATAAATCATAAAGAAAAAGTTTTGATTATCGTGCCGACTCGCGAATTGGCTTTGCAAATTGATAAAGAATTCAAGAGTTTTGCCAGGGGATTGAATATGTTTTCCGTGTGTTGTGTCGGCGGCGCGCCTATCGGCAAACAGATTTCTGAATTGAGATATTATAATCATTTCATAATCGGTACCCCGGGCAGATTGAAAGATTTGGCTCAAAGGGGCTTTATATCTTTTCCTCAGTTTTCTGCGATTGTCTTAGATGAAGCGGACAGAATGCTTGATATGGGATTTATTGATGATATGAAATTTATAATGTCTAAGATGCCCGAGAAACGCCATACGTTATTTTTCTCGGCGACAATGTCTCGAGAAATTGAAGCGCTTATTAAAAATTTTCTACGCGACCCGATATCTATCTCGGTAAAAACCGGAGATACTCCAAAAAATGTTGATCAAGATATTGTGAGGGTATCGGCGGATAATAAAATAGATATATTGCATAATCTTCTGAAGAATGAAGAATTCAGCAAGGTGTTGATATTCGGCAGAACAAAACATGGCGTGGAAAAATTATCCGAGATACTGATTGCACGCGGATTTAAAGCGGAGTCAATCCATGGAGACAAAAATCATGCTAAGAGACAACGGGCCTTGGGACTTTTTATTGATAATCGCATTCAGATTCTTGTTGCTACTGATGTGGCGGCGCGCGGATTGGATATCCCCAATGTGAGCCATGTCATTAACTACGATATTCCTGCCGCGTACGAAGATTATGTTCACCGCATTGGTCGAACTGGTCGCGGCAATAAAAAAGGCAAAGCGCTCACATTTATTGGATAAGGGCTTCGTCTAAAATTTGAATCCGCCCAGTCTCGATTTTTCTTGAAAAATCGAGGATGCTCAATTACAAAGTAATCGGCACTGGCGGAGCACAAATTTTAGAAACAAAACCTTACCCTGTTAAATCCCCGCGAAGCGGGGGTGCGAAAGCGCATTTAACAGGGTGCTCATTTTTGAAACGAAATTTTGCGCACTCCGCAAAGCTCCGTTTCAAAATTTTGACAAAATCGGCATGTCGCAAAATGCAAAGCCCCGTAGCGAACGAAGTTCTGCTGCAGGAGAAGTTATAATCAGATTTGATGAAGTGTCTTTTGAACACGGACCCCAAAAACCCATTCTTGAAGAGGTGGGTTTTTCGGTGCGTAGAGGAATGAAAGTCACGCTGATGGGGCAAAATGGCGCCGGAAAAAGCACTATTTTTCAACTCATTACCGGAGCGGCAAAACCCGAATCAGGCGCGGTGCATATCGGGTCGGATATTATTGTCGCTATTTCGCGGCAAGTAATTCCTCGCGATCAGTTGGATTTAACAGTGCGGGAATTTTTTGAGAAATGTTTTGATAAAAAAGTTTACGATATAGATCCTAAAATTGATGAGGTGTTGGAAGTGGTGAATTTAAAAGGCCACGAAAAAATGCACAAAAGGATTATTAAGTCATTTTCCGGCGGTCAGCAGGCGCGGCTTCTTTTGGCGTCGGCGCTCATTCAAGATCCCGATGTATTGCTTCTTGATGAGCCGACCAACAATTTGGATAAAGCCGGTATCGCGCATCTGACAAATTTTTTAGTTAATTATAAGAAGACTTGTATTGTTATTTCTCACGACGCGGATTTTCTCAACGCTTTCACGCAGGGCGTTTTGTATCTTGATATATTTACTCGCAAAATAGAACAATATGTCGGTAATTATTTTGATGTGGTGAAACAAATCTCTGTTCGAATAGAAAAAGAAAATAGAAAGAATGCGTTATTAGCAAAAGAGATTCAGGAGAATAAAGACAAGGCAAACTTTTTTGCGCACAAAGGCGGACGTATGAGGTTGCTCGCTAAACGTATGCGTGAGAAAGCCGAGGAGATGGAAGAAGAAAAAGTTGATGTGCGAAAAGAAGATAAACCCATCAGGCCGTTTATTATTCCTTTCCAAGAGGATTTGATAGGGGAGATTATAAATATCTCATCTTTCACGACGATGAAAAATCATCAGCCAGCAGAACACAAAGCCAAAATTTCAATGAAGAAAAATCAGCACTTGCTCTTATCCGGCCCCAATGGCATCGGCAAAAGCACATTACTAAAATCCATCGCCAAAGGTACTGTAGGGGGCGTGGCGATTGCCCGAGGTGTCCGCGTCGGGTATTATTGCCAAGACTTTTCTACGCTTAATTTTGATGAAACTGTTTATGAATCGCTCGTGTCGGCGATGGAGAAAGCGACCGGAAAAAAAGACGATGAATTCATCCGTGCTATCGCTGCGAGTTTTATGATTAGAGGTGATATGGTTTATTCTAAAATCGGCAGTTTGTCCGAAGGGCAAAAGGGGCTCGTTGCTTTTGCGCGACTGGTAATTCAAAAACCCGGCCTTTTGATACTTGATGAGCCAACCAATCACATCAATTTTCGCCATTTACCAGTCATCGCTGGAGCGCTCAACAAATACGACGGCGCGATGATTCTCGTCAGCCATGTCCCCGAATTCGTCTCCCAAATCCGCATTGATGAGATATTGGATTTAGAGAAATAGGTTTTGTCATTCCCGCGAAGGCGGGAATTTAGTCCATGGCCATTGCGATTCAGTAGGTGATTGTGGTCAATCAGGCACGAAGCAATCTCTCCGTAATAGAATGTCGCCGAAAGGCGGCTTTTTAAAATTTGCGTTTTTTACGATTTCAGTGTATAATATAAAGAATAAATTATGCAAAAACCTGATGTAAAAATAAAAGATTGGATTGGGATAGGCGAAAGCAGGCCCTTGTGCTCTCCTCTGTATGCGGTTGTTTGCAATATTAGCCATGATGATATAGAAGTGGTATACCTTCAAAACGATCACAAGCCGGTAAAACAAGAAGTTATTTGGGATGGAGAAACGTGGCAATTTAATACTAATTCCGGCATTACCTTGAGAGAAGGTGAGGGATATGAGTTTATACAGATTTTAAAAAATAGATAAAAAATAAAAATAAATGGGAAAAATATTGTCAATAAATCACAAGCTTGGTAAAGCGGATATATCTTTAGATGATGTTTTGATTAGGCTTTTTATTAAGTATTATAATGGCACATGCTCTGAAATAAGAATATGGAAGCTACCATTAAAAAGAAGTTTTTGGAGCATGTTTAATGTTAAAAATTTAATTTGGGCTATTTATAATGACGACGCTAAATATATTCATGGTTGGTTTTCAAGAGATGGTGATATTCTGGAAGTTTTAACAAGGAAGATTGAAAAATGTAATAATTATAATGATCTTAAAGAATTGCTTATTAAATTAGAGAATATTATAAATGGAATTTCTTTACCACATGATGAGTTATAAAATTTTTTAAATTAGCGAAATATGAAAAATATAATTATTATTTTAATAATTTTAGTAGCCGCCATCGGTAGCGGATTGTTTTATTGGTATGAGTATAGACCGAATAAAATAAGAAGTTATTGCAATGATAAGGCACAAGATACTTTAACCGGCTCACTTCGAGAATTTGTAGCGGTTCAAGCCAACTATGAAGATAATTATAAAAAATGTTTAAGAGGTAATGGAATAAGAGAGTAAGTTAAATAAAATTTTTATGGGAAATTTAACAGATGCTTTAAAAAAATATAATGGAAATTCGTTGCCAGAAGATATAATTAAGGGGTTGCAAGATGGTGGTTATACTCATGGATTAAATCCGGCGACAGAGGAACCGATTTTTCAAAACTATTTAACTGCTTTATTAAACTCAAAAACTAATAAAGAATTGTCTGTATCTTTAAATAATTTTAAGGATGTGATAAAAGAATTCTCGCTTTCAAGTTTTGAGTCAACAAAAGCATTGAATCTTTGGACAATGGTATTGGCGTTTGCCACAACAGCATTAGTATTTGTGACAATCGTAGCGATATTTTATTAAGAGTAAATTGTTTGAAAATATGAATTTTACTGAAGCAAACAAAATTTTTAAAATTTGGAGTGAATGGTATTGGCCATCTCACTTTATACTGCATTCAGTTTTTCTCAATAAAATACCGGAATCTTTTTTGCCATATCAAAAAAATGTTTTAGAGGAGGCACTAAATATTATAGCAAAGCAATATTATGACAATGGCGATTTTAAGGTCTCCAAAAATATCCAAGAATCTATCGCGTCTCTTGCGGCTTATGTAAGAGATGATGATGCCTTACAGCAAGTGTCTGACAGATTATCTGATGTTAAGATGAGAGAGGCTGTACTTATTTATATTTCAAATTTTAAAAAAGATTGGAAAAATTGGTTAGACAAACAAGAGGATTAAAAAGAAAGGCATATGTCTCATAAGTCAAGATAAAATAAACCTTTTTAAAATTTTTTAACAAAATTTAATTGCTTGAGATAGTTGTATTTTGGATAATATGAATAATAAATCAGAGGAAATTATTAAAAAATCAATTGAACAAGCAATTATTAACGCTGTTAGTAAAAAAATATATCCACCACAGCAACCAGGCTTTTTAGGCAGATTTTTAAAAAAATCGCCAGGAAAATACATAGACCTAAATATCGAAGAAGATAAGAGTGGTTGCAATAAGATAATATTTAAATTAGAAAATTATAAAAATCCAGTTAGTATCGATCTTGAAAAGATTTTTGAAGGAATATTTTGGACAGAATTTTTCGATGCTGATAAGTATACAGAAGTCAGTGAATACGTTGATAAATTTGAAAAATTAAATACATGGGATGAAAAAGCAAACTTTTTAAGCCAATGTTTAAAAAGTTTTTAATTCGGTATGCATTCAAAAGAAAACAATTTTGCGTATATTGATGGGGCGAATTTACATAATGGCATTGCCGGTTTGGGTTGGAAGCTGGATTATAAAAGATTTAGAGTGTGGCTGTCTGATAAATACGGCATAAAAAGCGCCTATATTTTTATTGGTTTAATACCGAAATATAAAGATTTATATAAATATCTCCAAGAATGCGGATTTACCTTGATATTCAAAGAGGTGGTGTATAACAGCGATGGGAAACCAAAAGGGAATTGTGATGCGGATTTAGTTTTGCAATCAGTATGCGATGCGTATAAAAATAAATTTGATAAAGCAATTATCGTTTCGAGTGATGGCGATTATGCCGGACTGGTTAAATTTCTTAAGGAACGCGGAAAATTAAAAACAATACTGTCGCCTCATACTAAAAATCTCTGCTCTATTCTTCTAAAAAGGACGAATGCGCCGATTGCTTATTTGAATGATCAAAAAACAATTTTACGGGATAAAAAAGAAAAAGCCCCCGATGCGGACAAAACCGCATAGGGGTCTTTTTCGTAAGTATTAACTATATAATAGCAAGCGCTTGTAAAAAGTCAATAGTCAGTAAAATGCCTTATTGCATCTATATTTTATAATGTTTTGATAAGTAAAAATTTAAAAAATATATAATAAAAATGCGATGATTTACCGCCATCGCATTTTTTTGTTATGATATGGGCTATGAAACAAAATACGGCTCTCAAAATTTTAAAAACGGGACGGAATGTGTATTTGACCGGTGCTCCAGGGAGCGGAAAGACGCATATTTTAAACGAATATATAAACTATCTGAGAAATCACGGCATTTCTGTTGGCGTGACCGCTTCCACTGGTATCGCGGCGACGCACATTGGTGGCGTTACGATTCATTCTTGGTCCGGTATGGGAGTGAAAGATTTTTTATCCGACGATGATATCTCGTATATCGTGCATAAAAAATATTTGCAAAAGCGTTTTGATAAAACGCGAGTGCTTGTCATTGATGAAGTTTCAATGCTGAGCCCCAAGATACTCGACAATGTTGATCGGGTGTGTCGCGCGGCGAAAGGAAATCAAAATCCTTTTGGCGGAATGCAAGTTGTGCTTTCCGGAGATTTTTTCCAATTGCCTCCGATTACGCAGGGTGGCTCTTCTGTGCAATTTGTAAATACTTCTCGCGCGTGGAAAGAAATGGACATTCGCGTTTGTTATTTGGACGAGCAATTCAGGCACGAAGATAACACGCTGGAGGCGATATTAAATGAAATGCGCGGCGGATTTGTCTCGCAAAAAACGCGGGATGTTTTGGCGAGCCAATGCGAGAAAAATTTTGCAAATGGTATAGCGCCGACGCGGCTCTATGCGCACAATATTGATGTGGATATTCTTAATGAGAGGGAACTTGCCAAATTGCCGGGCGAAGCGCAAGAATTTGAAATGCAAATAAAAGGCAAAGATATTCTTGTTAAATCATTGAAGAAAAGCATATTGGCGCCGGAATTTTTGAAATTAAAAAAAGACGCCGTAGTGATGTTTGTAAAAAATAATTTTGATGCGGGATATGTGAATGGCACCTTAGGGATTATTGATGGATTTGATAATGATGGCGCGCCGATTGTACGTTTATTTTCCGACAAAAAAATTACCGTGTTACCGGTCCAGTGGGCTGTTGAAGAAGACGGTAAAATATTGGCGAGAGCAGAACAATTGCCGCTTCGCCTCGCGTGGGCGATTATTACCATCCACAAAAGCCAAGGGATGAGTATGGATGCGGCCGAAATTGATTTATCCAAGGCGTTTGTGCCCGGGCAAGGATATGTGGCATTGTCGCGCTTGCGAACGCTCGCCGGGCTTGTGCTTTTGGGGATGAACGAAATGGCATTTGCTGTGCATCCGGAAGTCGCGACGCTTGATAGGAGTTTGCTTTTGAATTCGGAAAAATGGGAGCAGGAAATAGCGCAATTTGACAATGACAAACTCCGTATAATGCACAAAGATTTTATTTTGAAATTTGGTGGCACGACAGATGAAAAAGAAATAGCAAAAAATAAAAATAAAGAAAAAGAAAACAGTAAAGACCGCGTCTCTACCCACGAGAAAACAAAAGAGTTTGTGAATTTGGGATTGTCTCTCGCTGAAATCGCGAGCGGCAGAGAGATGACTATAGGAACAATCATTTCTCATTTGGAAAAACTCAAAGAGCTCGGAGTGGAAATGAATTTTGAAAAATTTAAACCCAATGAAAGCGATTTAAGAAAAATAAAAGAGGCGTTCGCGGCGACCGGCGACACAAAACTATCTCCCGTCCACCGCCTTCTTTGCGGAGAATATTCCTACGACGACATCCGCCTAGCGCGATTATTTTTATAAAATCAATGCCTTATTATGTTTATATTCTAGAATGCGCGGATGGGTCGCTCTATGTCGGATCCACAAATGATTTGGAAAAAAGATTACATCAGCACAACAATTCAAAATCCGGAGCCCATTATACAAAAATGAGAAGACCGGTCGCTCTGAAGTATTCCGAGAAGTTGAAAAATCTCAGTGAGGCGCTCAAAAGAGAAATAGAGATTAAAAGATGGAAGAGAGAGAAGAAACTAAAATTAATTAAAAGTCATAAATTTACCGAAAAGGAAAAGAATGCTTTTTATTAATTTTATCTTTTTTATAGATAGTTGGTTTAATGCCTTTTGGTTTGGCGTAGGGAGTATATATCTTTGTTTTAGTTTCATCTTGCCAGACTTCTACAATATCTTTTTCATTTACTTTAGTGCCAAGCGGAGAGAGTTTCCCGTTGATATAGACTTGTTTATTTACAATGAGTTTATCCACTTCTCTCCGATTTGATTTATATCTCAACGCTAGATATTTATTGATTCGCATTGGGTAAGTTGGGTTTTCCATGGTGGAAATATAACAAATAATGCAAATTAAGCAATTACCAAGTTCGATTTTTCAATTCATTGGTGGCGGCGGTGCCGGCGACAAATCCGGTGGTCCAGCAGAGTTGGAGAGAGTAGCCGCCCGATGGCCGGTCAACATTCAAAATATCGCCGACCAGATATAAATTCGGATAAAGTCGCGAGCTCATAGTTTTAAAATCCACTTCTTCGAGCGTCACGCCGCCGCTTGTGATAATCGCTTTTTCAACTCCCAAAAGTCCTGATACTTGCATTGGCATATCTTTTATAATTTTACCCAGTCGAAGGCGTTCCTCGCGGTGAATGCTATGGCAAAATGTTTCCGGATTGATGCCGGACATTTTTATAACTATAGGCACGAGTGTTGATGGCAATAAATTGCCAAGACAATTTTTCAATTGTTTGTTGCTTTGTTTGGTGAATAATTCTTGAATAGTTAAATCCAGTTTACCGTGGTCAAAATGAGGAAATAAATCCAGCAACAAAGAAACATCCCCATATTTGAGAAGTTCGCCGATGTCTTTGCTCATATTTAAAATTGCCGGTCCGCTTAGACCAAAATGTGTGAAAAGGATTTTACCCGTGCGCATTTCTTGTTTTTGGCCGAATTGAAGAACTTTTATTCTGACATTAGGCAAACTTAATCCTGATAGTTGTTTGACCCAATCATCTTTTATGGCGATTGGCACAAGCGCCGCGCTTGGTTTTATTATTTTATGGCCGAATTCTTTAAGCCAGACAAACCCATCGCCGGTCGAGCCAGTGTCGGGACGCGATTTACCTCCTGTTGCCAGAATAAATGACCGCGCTTTTATTTTTTTCCCATTTTTAAGCTTGACCGCTTCTATGGCATATTTATCGTGAATGATATTTACGACAGGGGAGTCAGAGAGAATATTGACACCGCCATTTTTCATATATTGAACAAGGACATCCCAGACAGATTCTGCTTTATCGCTCATAGGAAAAACGCGATTTTCTTCTTCTATTTTTGTCGGCATATTTTTGGAATGAAAAAAATACAGCGTTTCCTTGACGCCAAATTGCGAGAAAGTTGAAAAAAGAAATTTATCGCCTTCTTTGAATTTGGCGAGAAATTTTCTCGTGTCAAATTCAGCATTTGTGAGATTGCACCGACCTCCACCAGTGAGAAGGAGTTTTTCCCCAAGGGATTCGTTTTTCTCAATAAGTATGACTTTTGCTCCTAGCTCAGCGGCTCGTCCGGCCGCCATCATTCCCGCCGGTCCTCCGCCTATGATTGCTATATCCCAGATTGTTTGATTGCGCGCATCCATTGTTTTTATCCTAAGTTTAATTACAAGACTTGTCTATGGCAAATAAGAAGCGCCGAGGTTGAACCTTTGGCACTGTTTAGGATTTTAATAGAAAAGCACGCCCCCGCTTCGCGGGGGCGTGCTTTTTAGATAAAGAAGTGATAGAGTGATATTTATGAAAAACGAAAATAAACAATCAAAAATGATGGGGATTTCAAGCGATGCCACGCTTCGTGCATCGCTTGAGATTCCGTCGCTCGCCCCGGATGAAAGCAAGCTTTCGCCTGCGGGCTCGCTAGGAATTATAAGCATAACTTCAATGGGTATCGGATATGTGACGGTGGCTGGTTTTGACGAGGATATCCAAATACAACCCCAATTTTTAAATACTGCCTTACATGGCGATGAAGTGGATATTGTTTTGTTTCCAAAAGTAGAAGGCGAGAAGTTAAGTGGCGAAGTGGAAGGAATATTAAAAAGAGCAAGGATGGAATTTGTGGGGACGATAGACAGAAAAGAAGGAAATAATTTTTGTTTTATAAAGCCCGATGACAAGCGGATGTATATGGATATTTTTGTCCCTTCAGCTCAAACCAAAAAACTTCAAAATGGCTACAAGGCTTTAGTAAAAATAAAAAAATGGGATAATTCCAAGAAAAATCCGGAAGGCGAGATAGTAAAAATACTTGGTAAAAAAGGTGATAACGATACGGAAATGGAATCCATAATCGTAGAAAAAGGATTCCAATCCGAATTTCCTCCGAAGGTTGAGAAAGAAGCGGAGGCGCTGAAAAAAAAATCCAAACCAATTCCCCAAAAGGATATAGATGAAAGAAGAAATTTTAGAAATATCACAACATTCACGATTGACCCCGAAGACGCAAAAGATTTTGACGACGCCATTTCTTTCAGAGAAATTTCTGATGGTTTATTTGAGATAGGGGTGCATATTGCCGATGTTTCGCATTATGTGAGAGAAAACACGGAGCTCGACAAAGAAGCGATTCATCGCGGAGTTTCCATATATTTAGTTGATAGAACCATACCAATGTTGCCGGAAGTTTTGTCTAACGATATTTGCAGTTTGAATCCTCGCGAGGACAAACTGACTTTTTCGGCGGTTTTGACGATGTCGGCAAATGGCGACATAACAAATGTTTGGCTTGGCAGAACGGTGATAAATTCCGATAAAAGATTTACCTACGAAGAAGCTCAGAAGGTTTTGGATGAGAAATCCGGATTTTATTGCGACGAACTTGCTAATTTAAACAAGATAGCCAAAATATTCAAAGGCAAAAGAATGGCGATGGGTGCGATAGATTTTGAAAAAGAAGAGGTGAAATTTAAACTTGATGCCAAAGGCAAGCCGATAGATATTATTGAAAAGCCGCGACTTGATGCCCATAAATTGGTTGAGGAATTTATGATTTTGGCGAACAAAAAAGTTGCCACGTATCTTAGCGAGGAAGTAAAAAAAATCAATAAAGGAGCTTCTATCTATCGTATCCATGATGTTCCCAAAAAAGAGGCAATGGATGAACTTTTGGTTTTTCTGAGAATGTTGGGACATGAAATAGAAATGAAGGGCGAACATATTTCATCCAAAGAATTGAATAAACTTTTTGAAAAGCTCAAGGGAAAACCAGAGGAGTCGCTGGTAAAGACCGCCGCAATGCGATCAATGGCAAAAGCGATTTATTCCATGAGAAACATCGGGCATTATGGATTGGCGCTGGAAAATTACACACATTTTACTTCGCCGATCAGAAGGTATGCGGATTTATTGGTGCATCGTATTTTAGCAAAACATTTGGCGGGAGAAAGTTTGAGCGCCGAAGAAGTCGCATGGCATCACAATCTCGCGATGAGTTTGTCGCGCAGAGAAGTTGACGCAGTGGAAGCCGAAAGGTCATCAATTGCTTATAAGCAAACAGAATATATGCTTGAAAGAATAGGGCAAACATATACAGGAGTAATCAATGGCATAACCAATTGGGGTATATATGTGGAAGAATCCCATACGAAATCCAGCGGTATGGTGAAACTCAAAGATATGAAAGATGATTTTTATGTTTTAAACAAGGAAACCTATTCTCTTGTTGGCCAGAGAACCAAGAAGAAATATTCTGTTGGCGACAAAGTGAAAATTAAAGTCGTTGCCGGCGATTTGGAAAGAAAAACGATAGATTATAAATTTATATAAAAGAGAAATAGAGATGATAAAAGCATAATGTTTCGCATTTTTTTAAAAAATTGTATAATAATCTTGGTTATTTCTAATTTAAAGTTAATTTTATCTAAAAGGTCGTAAATAAAACATTTAACAGACAGTTTATAATTATGGAACATTATATTTGCACTGGGGGGTGCGGGGCGGTCGTGGAAAGGCCGGGTGTTTGCCAGGCGATAAATTGCCCGAAACACGGTCAACCTTTAAATCCTTGCAACTGCACCGATAATAAGCATTATGGGAAGGTGAGTGTGCCAAGCGGTTCTGGTACGACTCCCGAGGAGACAGTAAAAGAAAAGAAGTGGTGGCAGTTTTGGAAGTAATATATAAACGCTGTCGTGAATATGACAGCGTTTATTGTTATTGTGAATCATGAATGTCTATTTTTTTGTGGCATCATTTTTTGCCGGTATTTTAACTTTTTTTTCATCTTGTTCATTTATCCTTATTCCGCCGTTTTTAGGATTAATCAGCGCACCCCATGAAAATAGTACAGACGCGAATAGAAAATTTTTAATTTTAAAAAATACCCTGTTTTATGTTTTGGGGTTTTCTCTTATTTTTATATTGCTTGGATTTGGCGTAGGATATTTCAGCCAGATTTTTGTATTACAAAATTCGATGGCTAAAATAGGAGGAATGATTCTCGTTGTTATGGGGTTATTTATGCTAGGGTTTTTGAGGTTTAGTTCTTTTTTAAAAAATTTCTCAATAAAGATTCCCCAATCTTTATTTGTAAGGAATAAATTCAACTCCTTTTTGTTGGGCGCAATTTTTGCTTTCGGATGGTCTCCCTGCATAGGCCCCTTTTTGGGCAGTATTTTGACCTTGGCCGGTTATAGCGGTACGGCGTTGAAGGGAGGGATACTACTCTTGATTTTTTCTTTGGGTATGGCTTTGCCTTTTATTTTTGCGGCTTTATTGTGGAGTCAGATGTATAGATTCACTGTTAAATACGGAAATATTTTGCAGGGAGTGAATTTTATGTCCGGTATTTTTCTCGTGGCGTTTGGAGTGTTGTTGATTATTGGAAAGTTTTATTATATGGCGGATATTTTATTGAATATTTGGAGATGACATATAAAGCCGTCCGCCTAAGGCGGACGGCTTTATATGTCTTGGTTTATTGAAAAAAATCAACCATAGGCGTTTCGTAATCCAGGATTTATAAGGTGGAATTATATTTTTCAAGCACTTCTTTGATTTTATTGATGACCTCGCTCGGAGTGTACTGCGCCTTAATAAGATATCCCGCGGCGCCGGATTTCAGACCCTTTTCTACGTCCTCTTCGTGGCCAAGATTTGTCAGTAAAATTACCGGGATATTTTTTGTCATATCTTGTTGCTGGAGCTTGGCCAGCACTTCATATCCGTCCATTTGAGGCATAATAATATCAAGCAATATTAAATGAGGCCGCTTTTCTGTCGCGATTTTTAGTCCCGATTCTCCGTCATTGGCGATAATGACATTATACCCGGCGCTTTGAAGACGAGTCGCGAAAATATCCACTAAAAATTTATCGTCTTCAACAAGTAAAATTGTCGTATCTTTTGGTTCTAGTTGCATGAATTTAGTCAACATCTGTCGAGCACCTTATCGGACAGCAGATGGTTTGTTTAATTTTACAGTAAGATTATTATAGCATATTGTAAAATAAATTGAATATGATAAGATTTTTTCTATTATTATTTATTTATGAGGTGTAATAATGATTTTGCCTCTTGCAATCCTCCTTGGAGGACAAAATAGACGAAATCAAAAATCATTCATCAAGAGATTGATTCCTAAAAAAGTATTTTTTACGAAAGGCGTTGGTGTGCATAAGCAAAAATTAACGTCTTTTGAGATGGCGTTGCGAAGCGCCGGCATAGAGAGATTTAATCTCGTAACAGTATCCAGTATTTTTCCTCCTCAATGCAAAAGAGTTTCCAAGGAGGATGGGCTCAAGGAATTGGGAGCAGGGGAAGTGGCTTTTTGCGTTATGAGTCGCAACGAAACAAACGAGTCAAATCGTCTGATTGCCGCTTCTGTTGGTGTGGCCATACCGGCTGAAAATGAAACATACGGTTATTTATCCGAGCATCATTCATTTGGCGAGACTGATGCCAAAGCGGGAGATTACGCCGAAGACTTGGCGGCTTCTATGCTCGCGACAACCTTAGGAGTGGAATTTGACCCCAATCAATCTTGGGACGAAAGAGAGCAACTCTATAAAATGAGCGGTAAAATTGTTAAATCATCAAATATAACTCAATCAGCCATTGGCAATAAAGACGGTTTATGGACAACGGTGATTGCCGTGGCAATGTTTTGCGGATATTAAACATTTGTCCGTAAGAGCAATCTTGAGCGGTTACGAAATATTTAATTCGCCGCGGTGAACTAAAAAAACAGAATCTAGAATTTAGAAAATATAATATAAAATGATGCAGAAAAAATTTCAGCGAAAAATAGAAGACTTTGTTTGTGAAAATTGTGGTGAAAAAATAAAGGGCAATGGTTATACCAACCATTGCCCTTTTTGTCTCTGGTCAAAGCACGTGGATATAAATCCCGGCGACAGGGCGGCGAATTGCGGTGGTATGATGAAGCCGATAAGTGTGGAAATGAAAAGGGGCGGATATGTTATTATTCATCGTTGTAAAAAGTGTGGATACGAAAAAAGAAATAAGGCAACGGAAAATGATGATTTTCAAAAGATATTGGAAATTACGACAAAAAATGCAAATTAGGACGGAATAGATTAAAACAACAAAAAATCCGTCATACAATGTATGACGGATTTTGATTTTATTATTTAAGATTTCAAGGCGAGAACATGTTTTCTTTTAAGTCACTGCCTATGTCTTGGAGTAATCCAAGCGGCCGTTTTTTGAGGGTATATTTTCGGATATGTGGTGTTCCCTCTGGCGGTAATTTATACACAACAAGATTCCCGACAAGAAACACCTTGAAAGAAACTCTGGGACCGGTAGTGAGATTTTCCTCCTTAAACTTAAGTAATCGCAAAACAATATTTCCTTGGCCTTCAGTCTTAATATTTTCCAGTTTGAATTCAAAAGCATAACAGTATTCAAAGTTGATAAAACAATCTTGGATTCCCCCCGGCAAATCCTCGGTTTTTACGGAAGGATTGTTTATAAATAAATTTCTGACATTCAGATAATTAAGATATGTTGTATTGGGATTTTTTTCTGGATCAAAGGATAGATCTTTAAGGTCACTGATTTTTGTTTTATACGGTTCTATTTTTTCAAATTGTTTTTTCACTTCAGCATATTCGGACCAAGGAGATATTGCTATATTCGTTTCTGATGGCATCAAAGACGCGCAGCCGGAGATAGATAGTATCATGATGAAAATTAGAGAAATAAATCCCTTTTTCATTTCACCCTCCCCATATGAATTCTTATATTTTTTTATTGGTTGTTTACAAGGAACAGCTTCTAAAATAAGTATAAGATATGTATTATCAAACGACAAGCTTTACAAATCATATATTTTATGCCTTATTGGTTTTAATAAAATAAAAAATGTGGTATGATTTTAGAAAATAATAGTTGATTTATGGATTTATTTCACAGACAAGAGAAAAGAGAATCGGATAAAATTTTAAAAGCAATAAGAGAAAAAAGAAGACTTTGTCTGTGAAAATTGTAGTGGGAAAATAAAGGGGCAATGGTTATACCAACCATTGCCCCTTTTGTCTCTGGTCAAAGCATGTGGATATAAATCCCGGCGACAGGGCGGCGGATTGCGGCGGTATGATGGAACCGATAAAGACAGAAGAAAAAAGCGGCGATTTTGACATTGTTCATCAATGTCAAAAGTGTGGGCATAAAAAGAAAAATAAAATCGCATTCAATGATAATTTTGAGGAGATTATCAAGATTTCTAAAAACATTATTGAGTGTTAAATTGCACATCTTATGCGAGAAAAATCATATGGGGTTGTGCCTGTTTTTAAAATCGGTGACACGCACCTTTTTTTGGTGGTCAAAGGTCAGTTATCGCAAAGCTGGTCTTTCCCCAAGGGGCACGCCAATGAAGGCGAGTCAGAGATGGAGACGGCGCAAAGAGAGCTTGAAGAAGAGACGGGGGGTTACGAAGAGAAAAAATTTGTTTGAATCAAAATTGTTACTAGCGACTATTCAAAATAGTGAAAAGATGATAAGATGTTAAATATGATAACATTCCAAGGACCCAAATCACACATTCATTCAATTGCTCGCGGTCTTCTTGTACACGGAGAAGAAATTATACTATGCCGAGTAAAGGATGCTAAGTGGTTTTTTCTTCCCGGGGGACACATCGAGGATGGAGAATCAGCAAGAACAGCGCTTTTGAGAGAATTGCACGAAGAAATCGGTAATAGTAATTATAAAATCAATTCTTTTATCGGTGTATGCGAAAACATCTTTTCACTGGAAAAAAATGTTTTACAACACGAAATAAACATTATATTTAAAGTTCATGTCCCTAATGAATTAAAAGTTAATACCAAAGAAGATCATATTGAATTTGTAAGTATTGCTAAAAATAATTTAAAAGATTATAAGATTTTACCTATCGCACTTAAAGATGGCCTTATTGAATGGTTAGAGAATGAAAAGCCATTCTTGAAGGAAATTTAAATATGCTATGTTTATTTGCCTCGAAGGTATTGCCGGTAGTGGAAAGACCACACAAACAAAACTACTTGCTGATTACCTAAAAAATGTAAAGGGAAAAGATATTTTTATAAGTGCTGTTTATGAAGGAGAACGCCGTAGTGTGGTCTCCGATTTTATGAATGCTTCAGGAATCAAGCTTGATCAGAATGCGGTAATGTTTTTATTTCAAGCATTGCATGCGGCACAGTATCATGAAGTTAAGAACGCACTCAGTATCAATAAAACTGTTATAGCAGATAGATGGCGCTATTCTTTTTTTGCACATCATGTATATCAAGACACTTTTGGTAAAAATGAAAATCTTATGTTCCAACTTGATTTACTTGCATACAGATCGTTAGAACCAGATATTTGTTTCCTTATCGATATTCCAGCAAAGATTGCATATAACCGATACATAGAACGAGAGCGATCTATTAACGATAATGGTCTTGATTTGAGAATGGAAATGCTTAAAAATATCGAAAATCAATTCAAGCAAGATCATCTCAATTTTTACGGCATACAAGCAAGCGCAAAAGATTTGCCGATTACTGATGAATCTGTTGATTTTGTTCATCAAAGATTTGTATTGATGCATTTGTCGCCAGAAGATCAGAAAAGAGATATTAAAGAGGTTTTAAGGGTGGCTAAAGACAAGGTTTTCTTGTTGGAATACGATTGGGAGACATTGAGTAGTAGAGAAAATGAGGACATTTTGAAAGAATTTAGGGATTTATCATTTCAGTTAATGGGAAAATCCAAAATAGATCCTTTTATGGGAGCTAAATTAGAGATGTTATTAGGGGAGGTTGGGCAAGGCTTAGATACTGATATTAAGAAATTTTCAAGGGAAGAATCGGATTATACCGATGAGTTGATTGACCTGTGCGTGATATCCAATAAGATGGCAACAAGCATCTTGAAGGACGAAGATTTAGCCAGTAAATTTAGTGCATTAAGAGATAAATTGAGTAATAGTCATATTAAATTTACTCCACCGAGTATTGTCGCGGTGACCGTGAGAAAATAATTTTAATAATCAGCTATAAAATATAAAATAAGTAATGAAAGGCATAGAACAAGTTTATAAACCAATAATAATAAAGGATAAAAACAAATTAAACAGTTTACTGGAAGGCAAGCCGGACTTGGTTTTTGTGGATGCGTTTTCAAAGCAATTGAAAGAATTGTTTTTTATTGACAATACTAAGTATATTGGCGAAGATAAAGAGAGTATTTATGGTAGCGATGAATTCAAAAAATATGCGGATAGTAAAGATGGGCAATATCAATATTTCTATTATCCGTGGAATGGGCATATTGTTAAATGTATAAATGGAGAAGATTATTTTAGACTTAAAACGAATCGCAATCAGGATTTAATTACCGCCAGCGAACAAATTAAATTATATAACTATAAAGTTGCCGTGTTCGGAATGAGTGTTGGTAGTAATATTGCCTTTGTCTTAACACAAGCAGGAATTTCAAAAAGAATAACGATAGCAGATTTTGACGAATTAGACACAACTAATTTAAATCGAATTTTAGCGGGGGTTCATCAGATCGGAGTTAATAAAACAATAGTTGCAGCTAGAAGAATATACGAGGATAATCCGTATGCTGAAGTGAAAATTTTGCCTGACGGGATATCTGAAGATAAGCTTGAAGAGATGCTAAAAAATAAAGAAATTGACTGTATTGTAGAAGAGATTGATGATATTCGCGTGAAATTACAAACACGCATTCTGGCCATTAAATACAAGATTCCAGTAGTAATGATTACTGATAATGGCGATGATGTAGTGCTACATATAGAGCGTTATGATTTGGGACATAATAAAATTTTCGGGAAAGAAGTTGAGTCTTGGCAAGAAAGAATAAATAATAAAACGCCATTTACTAAAATGGAGGCAGGACAAATTATAATAGGAGATATTGTTGGCGGTTCAGACAAGGTGGATCCCAAAATGATGGCTTCGGTAAAAAGAGTATTGAATAAAGAGCTTGTGTCGTGGTCTCAGCTTGGAAGTGCGGCATTGCTGGGAGGTGTGGTTTCTACAGTGGCTATAAAAAGAATTGTTTTGGGAGAAACGAGAGATTTGGATATTAGGGAATATATTGGTGTTCCGAAATTTAAATAAATTTTATGATTGATTATTTGAATGAAAATAAGGATCTAATAGAAAAGTTGCCAGAATTTGATAACCATGAAGCAGTCAAGTATTTTGACGATCCCGTGTCTGGATTAAGAGGTTTTATTGCAATACATAGAAAAAATCAATCTACGCCTTCTTTTGGGGCAACAAGGCTTTGGTCTTACTCAAATGATATTGACGCCCTCAAAGATGCTCTAGAGTTATCTAAAATGATGTCATATAAATCGGCTTTAGCCGGATTAAAATATGGTGGAGCAAAAGGAGTGATTATAGCGCCAAGAGGCAATTATGATAAAAACAACATTATGTCGGCGTATGCTGATGTCGTAAACGAGATGAATGGGCAATTTATTACTGGCACTGATGTTGGATTGACATTGGCAGATATTAAATCAATTAAAGATAAATGCGATTATTTAGTAGGATTCAATGGCGACCCTACGGAATTTACGGTATTTGGATTATATTTTTCTATCAAATTATCTGTTAAGCGAATATTAAAAAAAGAATCACTGAGTGGAATAAGTATTGCCATACAAGGAGTCGGAAAAATAGGAGGTGAATTGTTGAGGTTGATTTACGAAGATGCTGATAAAATATTTATTTCTGATACGGATAAATCATTGACCGATTCAATGAAAAATAAATTTCCAAAAGTTGAAGTGGTAAGTCCCGATGAGATTCATAAGCAGGCTGTTGATATTTTTTCTCCTTGCGCCCTCGGACACTCATTAAATAATAAATCAGTTTCAGAGCTGAGATGCAAAATAGTAGCAGGAGGAGCGAACAATCAACTTGCTAGTGAAGATATTGGAGAGATATTGCATAAAAATGGAATTTTGTATGCTCCTGACTATGTTGTTAATTTAGGAGGGTTGATTAGTGTAGTTGATGAATATGAAAATAGCGAATATGATGAACAACGAATTTTAAAGAAGATTGAAAAAATCGGCGAAAATCTCGATAAAATTTTTGAGATAAGCGCAAATAATGATAAACCAACAAATATTGTCGCCAATGAAATGGTTAAAAAAATAGTCGGATAATAAATATGGAAAAAATAAATTTTTTTAAATACCCAAAAAGCATAGAAAAAGAGATTTCTTTATTAAAATTTAAGCCACCGTCATACTGGGAGAAAATTGGCGAAAAGAATGTGCTAGATATTTTTAAATATTCAGCAAAAACAGTGCCGGCTTATAAGAAATTTCTAAAAAAACACAAAATTAACCCAAAAAATATAAAAATAATTGTAGATTTTAAAAAAATACCGCAAATCAGCAAGAAAAATTATATTAGAACCTCTGAGTTTATAGATCTTTTTCCCGATAGAGATATCTCTCACTTAACCACATTTTCTGCCACATCCGGATCTACCGGCGAGCCAACTTATTTTCCTCGCGGGGAGAATGGAGATAGTCAATATGAATATATAGCGGAAATATTTTTGAGAAATCAGTTTGATATTTATAATAAAAAAACCCTCGGCATTGTAGGTTTTGGGTTGGGTATTTGGATTGGTGGCCTGTTTACTTATAAGAATTTTAATAAAATCGCGTCCAAAGGATGCCCCCTAGCGCTCATTCCCGTCGGACCAAACAAGGATCTCTATTTAAAATCAATTTTGAAATTCGGGCACCTGTACGATCAAATTATTTTAATGGGATATGCTCCATTTATAAGAGATGTTATAGACGATGCTCCTACTTACGGTGTGGATTTTAAAAAATATAACATTAAGATTTTTACAGCTGCCGAAGGATATTCGGAAGAATTCAAAGATTATATTGCGGAAAAAACCGGAGTAAAAAATAAATTTACAGATATGGTAAATCTTTATGGCACGGTTGAATTGGGGACTATGGCCCACGAGACATCTTTTTCTAATTTAATTCGTGATATTGCTAATAAGAATATAGCCGTAAAAAAAGAATTATTTAAAGATAGATTGACATTGCCTACTTTAGCGCAATATTATCCGCATCTTACATATTTTGAAGAAATTAATGGTGAGGTTGTTGGATCGGGAGCGTTTTCTATGCCTCTTTTAAGATATAGTTTTCCCGATGTAGGAGGGGTGATAAAATTTGACGAAATGATAGCCAAATTAAGATTGGTAGGGGTTGATGTAATAAAAGAGGCAAAAAAATACGGTATTGATAAAAAGATATTAAAACTTCCATTTGTCTATGTTTATGAGAGGGCGGATTTTACTATTGTGGTAAGGGGAGTAAATATTCATCCAGCGGAGATAAAGCATTCAATAGAAAATAAAGATTTTCAGGAGTATTTTACCGGGAAGTTTACATTAATTAAAAAATATAATAAAAATTTTGATGAATATTTTGAAGTAAATATTGAAATGAAAAAAAATATTAAACCAAGCAAGGGGTTGAATAAAAAAATAAAGCAAGCCGTGGTAGAATATCTTAATAAGACAAATTCTGAATTTAATGATCAATATAGATCTGCGCCAAACAAAATAACTCCGAAAGTTATTTTTTGGTCATACCAGCATCATAGATACTTTCAATCAACCGCAAAACATAAATGGGCAGTGCATGATAATAAATAAAAAATGAACAAAGAAATAATCAATAAAATACTTGAAGTTGCAGTCAATGCGCCATCTGGAGAAAATTCTCAGCCCTGGAGATTTGAAGTAAATAGCAATAAAATCCATATTTTTAATCTTCCAGAAAGAGATCGGTCGCTTTATAATTTCGGACAAAAAGGATCTTTGGTTGCGCATGGAGCTTTGATTGAAAATATATTAATAACCGCTCCCATTTTTGGATATAATGCAGAAATAGATTTATTGCCGGATAATAAAGATTTTGACTTCATCGCCACCATTAGCCTTGTAGAATTATTGCCAGATCAGCAGAAAAATGAATCCCTTTATTCTTGTATTGTTAAAAGAGTAACGAATAGGAAGCCCTACAAAAATATACCCCTAAGCGATGAGCAGCTTAAAGATTTAAAAAATGTAGAAAATGAAATAGGGGAAGGTAGGGTTATCTTTGTTTATGATCCCGAAAAAATGAAAGATATTGCAAATTTATGCAGTGTCAACGAGCGAGTAATGTTTGAAAACAAACTCATTCACAATTTTTTCTTTGATCATATTAATTGGACAGAAAAAGAAGAATTGGAAAAAAGATTGGGTTTTTATATAAAGACGCTTGAATTGCCATCCCCAGTCCAATTCGCATTAAAGTTGTTCAGGTATTGGCCAGCAATGAATCTGTTCAATAAATTGGGATTAAATAAAATTATAGCCAAGGGTAACGCGGTGAATTATGCCAATGCTTCGGCAATGGTTGCCTTTGCTGTAAAAAATAACACCTCTAGGGATTTTATCATTGCCGGAAGGTTAATGCAGAGGTTGTGGCTCAAGGTCACTAAGATGGGTCTAAGCGCTCAGCCTATGGCGGGGATGCTTTTTTTCATGCAAGCAATATCCGGTGGAGAAACTAGTAAATTTTCTTCATCACAAATTGAGCTAATAAAAAATGCTCACGAAAACGTTAAAAAAACTTTTGACATTAACAATGAGATGCCTGTTATGATTTTCAGAGTCGGCTACGGCGGAGAGCCAAGCGCCAGATCGTCAAAAAAACCTCCAGAAATTATCTTCAAGAATTGAGCGCGATTTATTAAACAATGAATTACGGGGGCTATTAAATAACAAAATATAAAAAGACGGCTTGAAAACAGCCGTCTTTTTTTGTGCGTCATTTTTTGGTATAGTTTATGTATAATATGAATTAAAATTATGATAATTTCTCCGGAAATCAGCTTTATTTCTGTAATGATAATGATTGTTGCGATCGGTATTTTAGGTTTTTTGGTGTTTTTTAGTAATCGCAAAAGTGCAACAAATAAAGCTTTTTTGTTTTTTTCTACAATGACGATTGTTTGGAGTTTGTTTAATTATTTAAGTTACCAATTTAGTTCATCGAATTTTATTTTATGGACTCTGCGTTTAGTGATGTTTTCTGCGGTATGGCAAGTGTTCAGTATTTTTACTTTGTTTTATGTTGCACCACAAGAAAAAGTGATATTCCCCAGATTATATAAATTTTGCATTGTTCCCTTGGTAATTATTGTTTCTATTCTTACTTTAACGCCAGTTATTTTTAGGGGAATAAAAAAACTAGCTCCAGCTGGACAATCTTCAGTGATGGATATTGCTCCAGGAATAATATTTTTTGGTCTATTGTCTATTGGGTTAACAGTAGTCGGATTTTTTATTTTAATTAAAAAAATCATCAATAGAAAAGGGGCTGAAAGAACCCAATTGGTATTTTTATTAATAGGAGCATTAATATTTTTTGTATTTCTCATCTTATTTAATTTTATATTGCCAGCATTTTTTGATAATCCTAGGTTCACTCCTTTAGGTGCAATATTTGCATTTCCGTTTATCGCCCTCACATCCTACGCGATTCTAAAGCACGGTCTTTTTAATGTAAAAGTCATTGCCACCGAATTACTGTCTTTTGCTATTTGGATCGCAGTATTGGCACAGTTTTTGATGGCCAATACACTCAATGATAGACTATTAAGCGGGGGCGTATTTGTTTTTGTGGTAATTTTTGGAATATTCCTTATTCGCAGCGTGAAGAAAGAAGTTTCGCAGCGTGAAGAATTAGAAGAGCTGACTCATGAATTAAAGCATGCCAATGAGGAGCTCAAGCAAATAGATAAAGTAAAATCGGAATTTATCTCTATTGTGTCTCATCAGCTACGCACTCCTTTATCTATTACCAAAGGATATGTATCAATGATTTTGGAAAATATTTATGGCGAGGTAAGTGATAAGATAAAAAATGTTTTGCAGAAAGTTTATGTATCAAACGAGGGATTGATTGCGCTTGTGAATAATTTGCTGGATTTATCGCGTATGGAGGCGGGCACGATCAAATATGAGTTTACCAACGAATCTTTTGAAAAAATGGTTGATGAGATAGTAATGGAACTTGAGCTTGAGGCAAAACATAGAGACCTTTGGTTGCGCTGGAATAAACCGAAAAAGCCAATGCCCCTTATTAAAGCAGATGGTATAAAATTGAAACAAGTTATTGAAATTTTAATTGAAAACTCTTTGAAATACACCCCCAAAGGCGGAGTTGATGTTAGCTTAGGGAAAGATGGTGATGCGTTATTGTTTAAAGTCAAAGACACCGGCATAGGCGTAGATTCTAAAGAACTTGGTCACTTATTCAATAAATTTGGCAGGGGATCGGAAGGAAGCAAAGTCAATGTTACCGGAGTTGGTCTTGGTCTTTATGCGGCCAAGCAAATTGTCCTTGCTCATGGCGGTCAAATTTGGGTGGAATCCGAAGGTATTAAAAAAGGCAGTACTTTCTGCGTGAAGTTGCCCCTTGATTCTACTCAGGTCAAGCCGACGGTCACATGATAAATTGCTTCAATTTTATTATTTTGATAGTATAAAACTGGCTATTAGTGCCAGTTTTATTTTTATGCTGAAATTTTATAACACTCTTACCAGGAAAAAACAGCTATTCAAGCCAATAAAAGATAGAAAAGTTTTGATGTATTCTTGCGGACCGACGGCGTATAACTATGTTCATATAGGTAATTTACGCGCCTATATTTTTGTTGATATTTTGAAGCGTTATTTGCAATATTCCGGATACAGCGTGAAGCATGTTATGAATATCACTGACGTGGATGATAAAACCATCAGAGATAGCAGAAAAGCGGGAAAGTCTCTGAAAGAATTTACAAAATTTTATGAGAAAGAGTTTGTAAGTGATTTAAGATCTATGAATATTGAAATGCCCGATGTGATGCCAAGGGCTACGGATTATATTTTCGAAATGGTCAAAATAATAAAAAGGTTGGAGACGAAGGGTTTGGCATATAGATCCGACGGATCAATTTATTTTAAAATATCTAAATCTAAAAATTACGGGCAACTGGCTGGACTGGAAAAACGGACATTAAGAGAAAATGCCAGCGGAAGATTGAGTATTGATGACGAATATAAAAAAGAAGATATCAATGATTTTGTTTTGTGGAAAGAGTGGCGTCCCGAAGACGGAGACGTGTATTGGGACACTGAGATTGGTCGTGGTCGTCCAGGTTGGCATATTGAGTGTTCGGCTATGTCGATAAAAAATCTAGGGGAGACATTTGATATTCATTGCGGCGGCGAAGATTTGATTTTCCCCCATCATACCAATGAAATTGCTCAGTCTGAAGGCGTAACCGGTAAAAAATTCGTGAATTATTGGCTGCATAACGCGCATTTGTTGGTGGATGGTCAAAAAATGTCCAAATCTCTCGGAAATTTTTATACATTAAAAGACGTGATTAAAAAGGGGTATAACCCACTGTTTCTGAAGATAATTTTAATCAAGACTCATTATCGGCATATTTTGGATTTTAATTTTAATAATTTTATTGAAGTTAAATCAATTGCCGAGAAATTAATAAATTTTCTTTTTAATTTGGATTTAATAGAAAATAACGGTAAAAATAAAGTGGATATTGATAAATTAATCGGCAATTGCGAAAAGGAATTCAGGAAAGCGATGGATGACGATTTAAATATCAGCGAAGCGTTGGCAAAGATATTTAATTTTATAAATGAGGTGAATAAATCCATTGATTCTATAAATTTTCAGCAGGCCGGTAAAATCAGGAAATTTATTTTAAAGATTGACGGGGTTTTGGGATTTATTGAGAAAATTTACGATAATTATTTAATTAAATTGGGAAATAAAATAAAAGATACCGGGGTCGGGGAGTTGTTGAAAAAAAGAGAAGAGGCGAGAGGGAGCGGGGATTATCGGGAGTCGGATATTTTGAGGGATAAAATTCAATCGCTAGGATTTTTATTGGAAGACACAAAAAGCGGTTCTGTGTTAAAATTAAAAGAGTGATAAGGGTTTGTGGGTGCGAAAGAACATAGAATTGAAAATTTAGTTTAATAATATTTTCAAAGTAACTCGCATAAAATTTATATTTAAATTTAATTATGACAGATAATAAAAAGATAATTTTAACAGGAGATAGGCCGACCGGACCTTTACACCTTGGTCATTATGTTGGCTCTCTTCAAAATAGAATAAAACTTCAAAACGAATATAATCAGTATATTATTATTGCTGATGTTCAGGCCTTGACTGATTATTTTGATAATCCGGAAAAAGTCAGAAAAAATGTGATAGAAATTGCGTTTGATTATTTAGCTGTGGGGCTTGACCCCAATGTTAATACTATTTTCATTCAATCGTTGATTCCGGAAATTGCGGAATTGACCATATATTTTTTAAATTTAGTAACCGTCAGTCGTCTTGAGCGCAATCCAACCGTGAAAGATGAGATAAAACAAAAAGGATTTGAACGTAGCTTGCCCGCAGGATTTTTTGTTTATCCAGTAAGTCAGGCGGCTGATATTGCCATATTTAAAGCAAATTTAGTACCAGTGGGAGAAGATCAACTGCCAATGATAGAGCAAGCTAACGAAATTATCAGGAAGTTCAACTCTACTTATAAAACTGATATTCTGGTGGAAGCTAAACCATTAATATCTGAGGTCTCTCGTTTGCCTGGTATAGATGGTAAAGCGAAAATGAGCAAGTCTCTGGGCAATGCCATATATTTGTCCGACTCAGAAGAAGAAGTGGCGAAAAAAGTGATGAGTATGTACACTGATCCAAATCATATTCGAGCGGAAGAACCTGGGAATATAGAGGGCAATACTGTGTTTACTTATCTTGACGCATTCGGAAAAGATAAAGAGGCGATACGAAAAATGAAGGATCAATATCGGGTAGGAGGGCTTGGAGATGTGAAGGTGAAAAAATATTTGAATGAAGTTTTGGAGGAATTATTAGGACCAATAAGAGAAAAAAGAAAAGAGTTTTCCAAAGATCCGGCTGAAGTTATGAATATCTTGAAAAGGGGTACAAAAATAGCCAAGGAAAATGCTGAGAAGACAATGAGTGAAGTAAGGAGGGAGATAAAGCTGGACTATTTCTAAAAAAGTTAACAGAAAATCGCGGGAATGTCGCCGCGATTTTCTGTTACTGACTTTTAGTATTTATTATGTTAAAATATAAATAAATGCGAGTTTTTTATAGGTATTTGGTGGTATATTATTTTAATTCCTAATTGTCATTTTGCATTTTGCATTTTGACTTTTACATTTTCACGGTGTCCATAATTACAAAATTTATTATTCTTTTCGTCATCATTTTTTCTATTATTTCTTTCGGTGTTTTTTATTTTTTACTCGGTTATTCGGAAATTAATTTAAAAAAACAAGTATTTGAAGATTTGACCGTACTCGCTGAGGCGGAAGAGGGTTTTATTATAACTTTTTTAGAGCAAATAAAGGGCAGAGCAGTTGATTTTAGCAGTGACGGATTGATTCGTGAGAGCGTTGAAAAAATTATTACAGTGAAAAATCAACCCCAAGATATTGTCAATGAATTAAATGTCCATTTACGAAACAATAAGCAAAGCATTGACCCCACGATATTGGGAATTTTGATTATTGATACCAATGGAAAAGTTATAGCCAGTACCGACGAAAGAGAAATCGGATTTGATGAGTCAGTTGATGAGTATTTTAAAAATCTCTCCCAAACCAATCTGACTTATGGGTCGGTATATATATCGGATGTATTTATTGCTTCTCATTTTAACACAAGGGATCCGGTTTTAATGGTTGCCGCGCCTCTTTTCACCGTGGATAAAAGTATTAAGTTGGGATATATAATGAATGAAATTTCTCTATCCGAGATCAATAAAGTTTTAAGCGGGCAAAAACAAATTGAACTCGGAGCATTGACCGGAACCAGAGGACGTAGAACGACTCTAAATATATATTTAGTTAATAAAGATGGCTTGTTAATTACGCCCTCAATTTACGAAAATGAAGGACTATTAAAACAACAAATTGATTCACCTCTCGTTGAAGCTTGTCGCCGCAAAGAAGAAACAACCTCTATTTATAAAAATCATTTAGGCATAGAAGTTTTAGGGGCTTCTATGTGCTTGCCGACGCACGGCTGGACTTTGGTCGTAGGGCTATCAAGCGAAGAAGCTTTTTCTGTAATTTCTGATTTAAGAAAAGAAGTTTTAATTTCCGGGTCTGTTTTGCTGGTTATTTTGATAATTATCGCGGTATTATTTTTATATTATTTTATTATTCGGAATATTTTAAATTTAAAGCGTGGCGCAAAAATTATAGGCGCAGGCAATTTTGATTATGAAATAAAATTAGAATCAAAAGATGAATTTGGAGATTTGGCCAATGATTTTAATATAATGACTAGAAAATTGAGGGAATTGTTTGGTGACATTAAGGCATCTTCTTTAAAAATAAAAGAATCGGAAGAAAAATATAAAATCATGTTTAATGGCGCTGTTGATGCAATTTTTATATCTGATGCTGAGGGAAATTTTTTAGAAGTGAATGAAAATGCAATAAGAATGACCGGATATAAAGCGGGTGAATTGTTGGCAATGAATCACCTCCAGATTTACAGCAAGGAAGATATGGCAAGGTGCCAAGAGCAATTTAAGGTTGCTTTGCAAAAAAACATTTGTTTTATTGAAAATGTCAGTATTTTGAAAAAAAATAATCAGATTTTGCCGGTGGATATCGGCATCAGTTTATTGAGATACGGCAATAAAGAATTCCTGCAGTTTATAGTGCGCGATGTTTCGGAAAGAGTGGCATTAGAAGAGCATCATAAAGAGATAGACCATATTAAATCGCAATTTATCAATGTCGTATCTCATCAATTGCGAACGCCGTTAAATTCCATTCGTTGGAATCTGGAGGTGCTGCTTGGCGGCGATATCGGGTCATTTAAAAAAGATCAGGAAAAGTTTCTTAAGACTGTGTATCTTAATAATCAGAATATCATAAATATCATTTCGGATTTATTTTTGGCGCTTGAGATAGAGGAGACGGAAATCGGACTTAAAAAGGAGGCAGTGGATATAGAAGCGTTATTGAGTTCTGTTGCCGAGGGATTTAAAAATAGTTTGGCCATAAAGCGCATCAAATTGGAAGTTGGTAAGCTAAAAAGCGGAAAAATTATAAACGTGGATGGCGATAAGGATAAATTAACTCAGGTTTTCTCAAGATTAATAGATAATGCGGTTAAGTATAGCAAAGAAGATAGCAAAATTACTATTAAGATTGAAAAAATTGATAATAGCGCGGTGGTATCTTTCATTGATAGTGGCATAGGAATCCCCGTGGGGGAACATCCAGCTTTATTTAGTAAGTTTTTCAGGGCGTCCAATGCGGCTGTTATGCATCCGAATGCTTCCGGATTGGGACTTTTTATATCCAAGAAAATAATTGAAGCGCATCACGGAAAAATTTGGTTTGTTTCAACAGAGGGCAAGGGCACGACATTTTTTGTGAGTTTGCCCAGTAGTGAATTTTGATGCTATAGAAAGGTCGGAAATTTAATTGAAAGTAGAAAGAGGGAAAATATGAACATTTTTACACTTAAAAAATGGATGTTGCGGGCAGTGGCTCGCTGTAGTGAGGGTTGTTAGTTTTGCCCCTCCCCAGTTTTTACAAAAACTGGGGAGGGGCTTTTTGTTTTTTTATGATAAAATATTGGTAATGAATAATAACAAAGTGGATCAACAAGAAACCAAATATCTGCCTCCCGAGTCTGCAGGAAGGATAATGACCGCCAACATTCCAATTGCCGGACCATCATCAACAATCGAAGAGATTGAGAAATTGCTGCTTGAAAAAACCAAAGATTTTGAGACAATAAATTATATTTATATTGTTAATACTGAGAATAAATTAGTAGGCGTTACGTCCATAAAAGAAATATTTCGTCGTCCCAAAAATAGTGTTGTCTCTGAGATTATGGAAACTAATCTGATCGTCGTAAGACCCCACACCGACAGAGAGAGGGTGGCGTTATTGGCCATTAAATATAACTTGAAATCAATACCGGTCGTTGATAATGAAAATAAATTTTTAGGCATTGTTCCGTCTGATGTGATTTTGACGACCTTGCACCAGGAAAATATTGAAAATGTTTTACGATCAGTGGGTATTCATAATTTCGAAAACCCGATAAAGGATTTAATATTCGCTTCAGCTTTTACTCATTTTAAAAAGAGATTTCCTTGGCTCATTGTCGGGCTTTTGGGAGGTATAATTGCGGCAGTGATGGTTGGGTTTTTTGAAAATCTTTTTGCAAAAATGGTGGCTCTTGCCGCGTTTATTCCGGCGGTAGTTTATATGGCCGATGCGGTCGGTAGCCAAACGCAGACAATCTTAATACGCAGTTTAGCGATAGAGCATAACCTTATTTTTAAAAAATATTTATGGCGTGAATTAAAAGTAAGTTTTTTTCTTGCCTTGATTTTGGGTATCGTAATATCACTGGTATTATTTTTATGGTGGTCTTCGTTTCTACTTGGGTTTATTTTAGGAATATCGTTTTTTATTACTATATTGGTCGCGTCTTTTTTAGCGCTATTTATCCCTTGGGTTTTTTATAAATTTAAATATGATCCAGCGATAGTGACTGGCCCCCTTGCCACTGCCATACGCGATGTGCTGAGTATTATATTATATTTTGCTGTTGCTTCCGTTGTTTTAAGGTATTTTTTGTAATCTTATTTTAAAATTTTATTGATAAGGAATGAATAGCCACCAATAAACCCCGTGGCATTAATTTGATTTTTCCCTTCAGGCTGGATTTTTGTTAGTTTTAAACAGTCTTTACCGGTTTTAACGAATAAATTATTTTTTCCGTCCGTAAATAAAAATCCGTAATCTTTCAATTTTTTATTTGCGCAAACCGTAATGTCGGCTTCAAGTATTTTTAGCCTTCTTTCTTTGCCATCCCGGTCTTTAAAAAAACAAAATGTTCCAGGCCAAATATTAAAAGCCCTGATTTGCCTTTCAATTTTTTCTGCGCTGTTTTGCCAGTTTATTTTTCCGTCTTCTTTTGAGAGTATTTTAGTTAACGTCATTTCATCGTGATTTTGTTCGGTCACTTTCAATTGGCCGGATATCCATTTTGATATGGTTTCAATTAAAAGCGATGCTCCGATTTTTGCCATTTTTTCGAATAATGTTTTTGACGTTTCTTTTGGTTCAATTTTGATTTTTTTTTGGGAAAGAATCGGTCCGTGGTCCATTAATTCGTCCATAATCATTATTGTCACTCCGGTTTTTTCATATCCTTCCAATATGGCAAATTGCACAGGGGAAGCGCCGCGAAGTTTTGGCAAAAGCGAACCGTGGACATTGATTGCTTTGTATTTTGGAATATCAAGAATTGTTTTTGGTATTATTTGGCCAAAGGCCGCAACTACAATCAATTCCGGATTCAGTTCTTTTATTTTTTCCGTCCATTCAGGTTTGCGTATTTTATCCGGTTGCAGGACGGGGATATTGTATTTTTCGGCCAATATTTTTGTCGGTGGGGGAGTAAGAATTTGTTTTCTGCCGACTAGCTTATCTTGATTGCAGACAGTAGAAATAACCTCAATAAAATCAGATTTAATAAGCGCCTCCAGTATCGGCACGGCAAATTCCGGAGTGCCCATGAAGATTGTTTTTATTTTCATGAAAATAAAAAAGCTTTTAGCTTTTAGCTGTTAGCTTAAAAACTTCCCTTGTTTTGTCTATAAATAAAATACCATCCAAGTGATCGACTTCGTGTTGAAAAGCTTGAGCGAGAAGACTGTCGGCTTTTAATTGGAATTTTTTTCCAGTTTCGTTAAGAGCCGTTATTTTTGCGGTTTTTGATCTTTTAATTTTTCCATAAATTTTAGGCAAAGAAAGACAACCCTCCGTGACAAGAGTTTTTCGAAAGGATTTTCTGATAATGGGGTTTATGAACACGGTTTGTTCACTAAGTTCTGGAGATAGAATAAAAATACGGATATTCTTGCCGATTTGCGGAGCGGCGAGTCCAACACCCTCTTTTATGGAGGAGAGGGTTTCTTTCATGTCAATTATCAATTTTTGAATTTTTGGATCCCTAAAATCAGCTACTTTTTGCGACTTTGCCCGTAAAATCTTATTATCTTTTCCAGTTTGTATTGGTAAAATCATACATCTAGCGGGCTTTTAATGTTTTTTAAACTTGGATTTGTCACCTTTGTGTAAAGTTGCGTTGTCCTGATGTTTTGATGTCCCAATAATTCTTGCACATAACGCACGTCAACGCCATTTTCAAGTAGGTGAGTGGCGAAACTATGACGCAGAGAATGAAAGGTCGCATCTTTTTGTATGCTGGTTTTTCGCAGGGCGTTTTCAAAAACCTTTTGCGCCGTCCGTTCCGTCAATTTTCCGCCTCGCTCACTATTAAACAAGTAATCGTTTCCCGTCCTGTTGTTGATTAAACTTATAATATCATTTTTTATTTTTTTTGGGAAAATAGTGATTCTATCTTTATCTCCCTTGGCTCCTTTTAGATGTATGGTCAGTTCAGTTAAATCAATATCTTTAATTTTTAGGTTTGTAGTCTCGCTCACGCGCAGACCGCCGGCATAAGCTAAGGCAATTATTAATTTATGCTTGAAATTGGAAATACTGTCTAAGATTTTGTTTATTTCAGCGCGGGATAAAACAATAGGCAATTTATTCGATGTTTTTGCAAACCTGAGATTGATATTACTGTTTGATTTAATAATGTTCGAATAAAAAAATTTTATAGAGTAAAGATAGACGTTTATTGTGTTGGAAGAAAGCCCCCCTTCTTTTTTATGGAGCAAAAAATTTCTTATAAAATCAATATCGGCAAATTGCAAATTATCATTTTTTGCGAGAAAATAATCTCTAAGGCAGGTTAAATAACTTTTAATTGTTTTCCCGCTATAATTACGAATTTTAAGCTCATTTTCAGCTTGTTTTAAATAATGCTCCATGATAATATTTGATATAGGTCGAAGTATATAGATATTTCGGATAAAATGCAATATCCTGTATATTATCAGAAAACACTTCGCATATAAACGAGTTAGCTGAAATGCGCATTTATTTTAAAAACAATGGAATTGCAAAATTTGACCACAACTGATTTATTAATTGCTTTCTTTAGCGGAGTTGGAGCCACTGTCTTTGGTTTTGTTTTAACAATGCTATGGGAATGGAGAAAATCAATAAAACAGGAACGCGCCATTATTGACGCTTTAAAACAAGAATTGCAGACTAACAAAGAAACATTGGAAAGTAATCTTGCATATATAAATCAAGAACTTGGAATAATCGATCAAGGCAAATCTCTAGTTATTCCACTTAATTTATTAAATGGAGATTTTTCTGACCTTTTATTTATCAGTATTCCAAAGAAATTAAAAAAAGACACCAATATACTAATGGAAATCAGAAAAATCTCCAGACTTTCCAAAGAAAACAACGAGACTATAAAAAGTCGAGAAACATATAGAGTCAATAACGGCGCTATGTCTAATTACAACTCAAGGATGAAAATATACGGTCAAATTTTGCAAACACAGACAAATCAATTAGTTTTAATTACTGAGACAATATTAACTAAAATATAAATGTGCACATCAGCTAACACGGCATATCTGGCTCGAAAAATTGACACATTTAAATCTTAAAGGAAAGTCAATTTCCCTCGACCCAAATTTCGCCACTCTTTTATATTTTTAATAATGAAGTGTCGAAACCTCAGATGATGCCGATACGTTAGACGAAATTTTGTTCAAAAATATTTTTTCATTTTATATTTGAGCCCTTTTGAAATTTTTTTTGGAAAAGAAAAAACCGCTGGGCGTACCATGCGGTTTTGGACTTCGTAATAAGGCTATGCGGCCTTGCCAACGAAACCATTAGCAGGCTTATTTGGGATAGTATATCCTCCTTTCTCTAAAAGAGCGACGAGCTTCTCTTCCTTCACCGATATTTTATGCCAGTCCTTACCAGCATAAATCTCTGCCACCATCTTGCATATTTCTTTTTCCATTGCTCCTCCTTTTGAAACAGGTTATTTGAATGACAGCTTTGAATAAGTTTACTGCAAAAAAAGGAAATGTCAAGCCAACCGCCAAAAAAAATTTCAAAAGGGCTCTTTTAACAAGGCATATCTGGTTCAAAAATTTTGCTCTTTATAGTAAATAGGTGAAGGCAAAATTTTTTCTCCCAAATTTTCTTCTGCTACGCTCCAGAAAACTTCGCTTAATCCCGATACGTTAGGCGTAATAATAAAAAGTTTTTTAATTTATTTTTTTATAAATTTCGGCAATTTATTTTAGGCTGGTCGAATAACTTAAGTTAAGTTAAATAATAATTTAATAACAATAAAATTTATGAGTAAAAATCCAATGGAGGAAATGCCACAGGCGGGCAAGTCGCCATCTTAAAAGTTTTGAACCTTCTGAGGATAAACAAATTCAGGCATTTAAAATATTAGAGGATAAATTGGGAATAAACGAAAAATTTACCATTTATGATTTTTTTAGAGTATTACGAGAAGAAATTGGAGATGTTGATGCTAATCTGATCAAATATAGACGAAAAGTGAATGAATTAGGTCTCAAGCTTGAAGATTTGTTGCAACCCCCTTCCTTATTTTCATTCTAATGTATCCACTCAAAATGAAATGGCAGAAAGAAAAAATGTATATAGTGAAGGTGAAATAAAAATCATTCTAGACGAGATTAAAAAAGAACAGGACGAAGGAATTGCTTTGGTTTTGCCTGCATACAAGAAAGCCCAAAATCTTTATCAATCCACATCGGAGGTCTTGGTGGCGGTAGATAATAAAGGAGTATTTTATAATAATATCAATCGCGGAGTAAAAGAATTATTTTCACAGTTTGTTAGTAATATTGCTTATAATTTAAAATTAGGACTAGGAGCGGGATTAAGTTGCAGTGGATAATGGAAGTTCGATAGTACTGATATAGAAGAATTTGGGAAGGATGGTATTAAAAAGCGTCTACAAAAACAATGAAGCTGCGTGAGAGCAGGCATGGAATAAGTAAAGAGATGGGCTCTATCAAACAATTAGGAAAGAGATAGATTAAGTAGAAAAAATCTATAAAAAATCAAAATTAATCTTAACCTTAAGTTCGCCATGGCGAACTTAAGGTTAAGATTAAATCAGCGATATCGGATCTATATCTATTGTCCAATCTTTTGTCGGGATGATGTTTAAAATATTATTTCTATCTTTTATGCCGAGATTTGATTTAATGATTATATTGTAGACATATTGATTTTTAATGCGAGGGATGAATCCGGCCGCAGGGCCAATAATTTTAAAATTTTCCGAGTTACCGGAGAGTACGTTGATTTTTTCAGCAATCTTATGTGATTCTTTAAATGCTAATTGGGGATTAGAGTTTCTATGGGTAAGTTTTATTAACCGGAAAAATGGAGGATAATTGAATAATTTTCTTGCTTCTATCTCACGCTCGTATAATTTAGCAAAATTGGAATTTAGAGCAATGGGAAATATTTCGCTTTCCGGCTTGAATGTCTGGAGTAAAAACGTCCCGCCGTTTCCTCGGTATTTTTTAAGCTGATTGATTATTTGATAAATCCTTTCATCGGTTCTAAATTCCGGCAAATTCAAAATAGTATCAATGCTCAATACAGCAACAATATCCGCTTTTGGAAAATCTTTATTTAATATTATTTGCGTGCCGAGAATAATATCCACCCTTTTTTCCTTAAAATCGGAAATTGCTTTTTGAATATCTTGTGTTGATAATACCGTTTCAGAATCCAGGCGTTTTATTTTTAAATCTGGAAATAATTCTTTTATTTTTTCTTCGGCTTTTTGGGAGGCAATGCCGCTGTATCTTATTTTATGTCCGCCGCATTTTGGGCATATATCCGGGGATTTTTCTCTGTGTCCGCAATGATGGCAAAGTAATTGTTTTTCGCCCTTAATTTCTTTATGAAAAACAATTGGTACGTCGCAATTTTTGCAATGCAGAGAAAATCCGCATTCTCGACAGAAGATAAAAGTAGCTGATCCGCGACGATTGATAAATAAAATTGCCTGCCTACTATTTTGCGAGATTTTTTCAAGCTCCGCCGCTAAATCTTCAGATATGATTTCGTTGCCTTTTCTGACTTCGTCTCTCATGTCAATAATTTGATGTTGGGTCTGGATTCCCGATTTCTCGGGAATGACATAGGGAGGCGCGGAAGCAACTATCGAAGTTGAACTTCGATAGTTGCTTTTTTTTGATTCTTGTCCGCCAGCTGGCGGATGGATTCTTGATTTTGTTTTATGATAAGTTTCAATTGATGGAGTACTGCTAGCCAAGATGGTTTCCGCTCCGAAAATTTCCCCGAGTTTTATGGCGCATTCGCGGCTATTATAATATGGACGCATATTCCATGATTTGAAACTTTGGTCTTGTTCTTCGTCAATTATTATCAATCCCAAATCGGAAAACTTAGAGAAAATGGCTGATCTTGCGCCGATTATTATTTTTGTGTCGTTTGACGCGATTTTCAGCCATTCATCGAGATATTTTTTCGGCGCAAGATTTCCAGATAAAAAACTGATTTGATTGGGTTCAAAAATTAAGTTCACTTGATTAAAAAATGACAAGGCATTTATTTGTTCTGGAAATAGAATTAAAGATTGTTTGTTATTTTTTAAGTTTTCTTTAATTTTTTGAATATAAAAATCAATACGATCATCAGAAAAATAGAGAGAAGAATTAGATTCAAGGTTGCGTAATTCATAATTCGTAATTCGCAACCCTGTTTTTAATGGCCCTTTCGCTTTCAGTAGTTTTGTGGGTAGAATTGTTTTTAGAGCCAGTCCGAGCGGCAGAAAATAATAATCAGCGAACCATTTTAAAAAAATAAATTCTTTTTCCGAGAAAATCGGTTCAAGAGAAATTATTTTATTTATTTTTTTTAGCGTAAAAGACGATTTTTTAAGTTGAGTTTTTTGGGAGCTAATGTCTGTCTGGGAAAGAACTATTGCGGGGGTTGGTTTGTTGCGAAGGGGTATTAGTATTAATGTTCCGCGGCTAACTGGTTCATTGGAAAAATAGCTCAAAATTTGAGGATGTTCGCGGGGGATATTTACGGCTGGAATTGTTTCCAATAAATACATAAGCGATCAATAATTGACAGTTACTATTTAGCATTTGACGGAAAACGCAATGTTTAACAATTAACTAATAGTGTGTAATAATTATAGCAGATAATTTCAAAATCACAGTTTTAAATGAAAATCGAAATTTTAGGAGTAAAAATAGACAATATAACTTTTCAAGACGCTATTGAGAAAGCCCGGGCGCTTTTGGGTGATGATAAGCAAAATTTGATGGTGACTTGCAATCCGGAGATACTTTTGCATGCAGACAAAGATAATTTTTTTAGGGACATATTAAACTCCGCTTCTATTTGTGTTGCCGACGGCTTTGGGTTGATATTGGCATCAAAATTTTTGAAAGATTCCCTAATGGAGAGGGTAGTGGGGGTTGATTTTGTCGGAGATTTTTGCAAAATTTGCGAGAAAGAGAGTAAATCCGTTTATTTGCTCGGAGGCAGGGATGGCATTGCTCAAAAAACCGCAGATAGATTAAAAAAGAGATTTCCTGATTTAAAAATTTCCGGTTGGTTGGATGGGGGCATCAATTTAAAAGATTGCTGTAAATTAATAAAATCGGCTAGTCCCGATGTTTTGTTTGTGGCTCTTGGAGCGCCAAGGCAAGAGAAATGGATTTATGATAATCTAAGAGAAATTCCTTCGGTAAAATTGGCGATTGGAGTGGGAGGCGCTTTTGATTTTATATCCGGCAATGTTAAACGCGCCCCAAAATTCATGCGTCGCCTGGGGTTGGAATGGTTGTGGCGGCTTATTATCCAGCCGTGGCGGATAAGAAGAATTTTTAATGCTGTTATTGTTTTTCCTATATTATTTTTTGCGTCTATTATTAAAAAGTAATTGAAAATTGCAATTTTATGACTATAAATTTTGAAGAATTTAAAAAAGTTGAATTAAGGGTGGCTAAAGTGATTACCGCAGAAAAAGTTGAGGGATCAGAAAAATTGTTGAAGTTAAGAGTTAATTTAGGGGAAGATGAAAGGCAAATTATTGCTGGCATTGGCAGGGCATATAATCCAGAAGGCTTGATTGGAAAAGAAGTAATAATAGTCGCTAATTTAGAACCGAGAAAATTAATGGGCCTTGAAAGTCAGGGAATGGTTCTTGCGGCGAGTGATGAAATCGGCCTCGCGCTTTTATCGCCAGACAGAGAAATTCGGTCAGGGAGTCTAGTCGGATAAATTTTATGATAAAGAAAATTATAATTGGCATATTATTGTTAGCCACAGTGGTTGCGGGTGGTTTTATTATCAATTTTTATTGGAAAAATTTGCGCGGCATTTGGCCTGCGATTAAAAGTCCGGCAGAAGATATCTCAAGAATTATTAAAGAGCAATCCAGAGTAGAGCAAGCGATAAATAACACATCTTTTCCATTGAAACTTCCTCCTAATTTCTCTATTTCTATTTTTGCGGAAAATCTCGGGGGTCCGCGCGTTATGACCTATGATTATGCGGGAAATATTATTACGAGCATACCGTCGCAGGGAAAAGTTGTTGCTTTGCCGGATAAGAATTCCGATGGAATTGCTGATGAGGTTGTAACTGTTGTTGAGGGACTTAATCGGCCGCATGGACTTATAACGCGTTGTACTGAAAAGTGCGAATTTTATATCGCGGAAACGGATAAAGTCGCGGTATATGATTATGACGCGGAAAAATTAAAAGCATTTAACAAAAGAAAAATTATTGATTTGCCCGGGGGCGGCAATCATTTCACACGAACAATTCTTTTTCTGCCAGAACCAAATGACCATAAATTATTGACTTCAATCGGGTCGTCTTGCGATACCTGCGAAGAAAAAGATTGGCGAAGAGGAAGGATTTTGATTTCTAATGCCGATGGAAGCGATTTGAAGGAATTTGTCAAAGGACTTCGCAATTCCGTATTTATGGCGATACATCCCGTGACTGGTAAGATTTGGGCAACGGAAATGGGGCGGGATTTTTTGGGCGATGATTTACCGCCGGATGAGATAAATATAATTGAAGAAGGCCAGTGGTATGGCTGGCCATGGTTTTACGGTAAAAATATCGAAGATTATGAATTTAGTCCATATAGTCGTCCACTGTTTGTAAAAGAGCCACAATCAAGTTATATAGATATTCCCGCGCATTCCGCGCCGCTTGGTCTTGCGTTTTTTCCGGAAGAGGGCTGGCCGGAGGAATATTGGCATAATTTGCTTGTAGCGTATCATGGATCATGGAATCGTACAGAGCCGACGGGATATAAAATTGCCCGTTATAAATTAGACTCACAAGGAAATTATTTTAGTGAAGAAGATTTTATTTCCGGTTGGCTTCAAAGTGACGGCACGGCGCTTGGCCGACCTGTTGATATTTTGATTCAACCAGGCGGGATTATTTATGTTTCCGATGATAAAGCGGGAGTGATTTATCGGATTATTCATAATAAGACTTGACAGTATTTATATAGTAGTATAAACTCTCACCCTGTTCTTTAAAGGGGATAAGCCTCGGCGAAAGGTTATCCAAAACAAAAAAACAAAAAAACGGAGGAACACAGGATGCCGAAGAAACCGATCGAGATTCAGATACATGAGATAACGGATCCAAAGCTTTTGGCGGAGTTTGACCCGAAGCGGATCGTGGGCCTTATCTCGCCGGACCAGAAGTCGCTGAGTGTCGCTTACCTTTCGGAGCTTGTATCACTTTCCGAAAAGGTGAGAGTCAGGATACCGGCGGTATTCTGCGGAAAGAACGCGCATCCCACAGTCATAGGCAACATACAGATAAGGAAAGACGTTGCCGGCCATAATTTCGCGTTGAACGAGATTATAGGCCCCATCAACCCGACAGTTTTTTCGTGGATCACGGCTATAACCGCGAACATGCAAAAAATCGGGTTGGTAAATGCCTTTTTTCCCGCTTACAAGGCCGAAAAGGAGGAGTCAAGATTTCTTTACGGCATCATCGATCCAAAAGGAAGCATGATGTCCGCGGGAATAGTCTTGGATGAAGCCGTTAAGAACATCCGGCTGACCCAGGGCAACATGGTCTTCTTCACGGTCAAAGAGGAGGTCAGAAGGATCTCTTTTAAGGATATCAGCAAGAAGGATTGGCTGGCGCATTCATGGCCTGTCACATCCTACAAAGCCGATATCGTGTTTCTGGGCAGGCCGAACAGAAGCGCAATGACAGTGGTTCTGTCTAACGGGGAAACGCACAGCATCGGTCTGGGACACGGAGGATCCACAATCAACGTAAAAGGGGGCGCAGACAACAAGGTCGTCATTCTCGAGCCGGTATCGTCATTATTGTCAATCGGCGCGGGAATAATAGCGGCTGTTTCGCAGGAAAAGGAGGATTTATTCCTCTATCCCGAGTCCACCGTCGCCGTCGCGTAACGGAGCAGTAAGCAATAACAGCAAAAAATCCTTTCGCCGAGGATATATCCTAAACGCCGGAATCAAAAGATTCCGGCGTTTTTTATTTTATTGTAGAATTGATTTCTGATTAATTTTATAGTATTCTTTTTTAAGAAAGTATTTGGCTCATTTTAAAATAAATAAAAAAAGAGGCGCGCTATGGGGAGAGAGATTCGAGTTCCTTCTGATGTGGTGGTGGCTATTTTCGCTTTTATCGGGGCAAGGAAAAGATTTCCATATAACAGAGAGAAAATAGATACGGTTTTATATAAGTTGTCTCAAGAAAATGAGTTTGCGGATTTATTCAATGATTTTAGTTTCGCGCAAAATTATATATGGTCTTTTCCATACTGTGAAGAGATTGGGTATGCGTTAGATGGACTATTTTTTTCGGGATTACTTGAGTGCATCGGTCCATATATGCAGGAATGCGAAGTTACGGAAAATTTGGCAAAAAAAGATTTTTCAGACATATTTACTCAAGAAGAGATGGATCTCTTAAGGAGGGTATCGGAAAAATTTCAAAAATATGTGGAAGAGGTTTGATCTTTTTTTAAGATAAACAATTAAAATAAAAGAGCCGATTTTATCGGCTCTTTTTATTTTTTTTATGAAGCGACCAGATTGCTAAAGGCTTTTTATTTCCATGAAAAGAATCGGCATTTTTATAAACTTCAATTAATGCAAGACCGGCGAAATGGCTATGGCCCTTGCGGGTTCTGATAATAGCATCTTCTGGTGTTTTTGCCTTCATATAAATATCATATTCATCCGAAAAAAAAGGCGCGTGATTACTTTTTATAAAAATGAAATATTTTTTCATAAAAGACCTCCTTTATTCGTTTTTGTAAAAGTACTAAATTTCCTGTCTGGTGCGCCGGGGGGGAATTGAACCCTCGACCGTCTGCTTAAAAGGCAGCTGCTCTACCGACTGAGCTACCGGCGCGTGAATTTACAGAATTTAGTCTGCCGTGGCGGATAGAATTTAGAATGAAGGAATGAATGTAAAATTCTGAAAAATATGTTATATAATATATAGGAATTTTTATTTATAATCAAGTATCATAAAATATAATGACTCATAATTCTAAATTAAAAATTGGCGTTTTGATGGGTGGACCGTCGTCGGAACATGAGGTGTCTTTGGAAACTGGTCGAAAAGTAATGAAGCATCTTGATAGTAATAAATATGAAGTTAAACCGATTAAAATATCAAGAGACGGTGAATGGCATATTAATGGAGCAAAAGCTAAGATAGAAACAGCGCTTCATGATATAGATTTGGCATTTATCGCGATGCATGGCGAATATGGTGAAGATGGGCAAATTCAAGTTATTTTAGAGCAGTATAATAAGCCCTATACGGGGTCTGGCGTGTTTGCTTCGCAGATTGCGATGGATAAATCCCAAAGCAAAAAACTATTTGAAAGTCACGGATTTCTAATTCCTAAATCAGCATTATTGAAATATGGCGAAAGGGGATTTTTACAGAAATTCGAAAGTGTTTCAAAGGACGGCCCTTGGGTGGTAAAACCATGTTCTCGCGGTTCCAGCGTAGGCACATCCATTATTAAAAATAAAAAGGATATTTTTGATGCAGTGCATAAAGCGTTTGAATATGACAATCAAGTTTTAATTGAAGAGCATATAAAGGGCAGGGAATTCACTTGCGGAGTTTTGGAAAATTATCCGTCTCGGGAGAATAGAAAATATTTTGCTTTACCGGTTACAGAGATAATACCAAGAAAGAGTTATCAATTTTTTGATTATGAAGCAAAATATAAAGAGGGAGCGACAAAGGAGGTGACGCCAGCCGAGATTTCAAGAGATTTAACTCAAAAAATTCAAGGAATTGCTGTTGCGGCTCATGCCTTGCTCGGTTGTAGTGGATATTCAAGGTCGGATTTCATAATAACTCCAAAGAATGAAATATATATTTTAGAATTAAATACATTGCCCGGTATGACCCAGACTTCGCTTTTGCCTCAAGCCGCAAAAGCCGCAAAAATAGAATTTCCGGAGTTATTGGATAAAATAATCTACAATGCTCTGAAAAAGTATTATGCTTGATTTTTATTAATATTTTTTATATTGTATTTTAGCTTCTAATTTCTAAATTATGGGCCCTTAGCTCATTTGGTAGAGCACCTGCTTTGCAAGCAGGGGGTGATCGGTTCGAGCCCGATAGGGTCCACCAAACAAAACCCTCTTCATATGAAGAGGGTTTTGTTATACAAACGCAAGCGAAAATGTCATAATGGATTACATGAATATACCGCAACATATCGCTATAATCCCGGATGGTAATAGACGTTGGGCAAAAAAGAATTCATTGCCGGTTTTTAGGGGTCATCGCCAAGGGATTAAATCCATAGAAGAAGTAATAAAATGCGCCCTAGATTTAAAGATACCCTATCTTACTTTTTGGGGTTGCTCCATGAGCAATATTCTTAACAGATCCAAATTGGAGGTAAATTTTTTAATGAAAATTTTCGAGCAGAATTTCAGAAAAATAGTTCAAAATGAAGACATACATAATAAAAAGGCGGGGATTGCCGTTGTGGGGCGATGGCGGGAATTATTTCCCAAAAAAACAAAAGAATCTATAGAAAAAGCCATTGATGCAACCAAGAATTATCAAAATTATCATTTAACATTCTTGATGGCTTACAGCGGAATGGATGAAATGCAGACTGCAATACAAAATATTATAAAATTAAAGACAGGGAATATAAATTTGAAAATCGATGAAAATGTTATAAAAAATAATCTTTGGACTAATAATTTGCCTCCGGTTGATTTGGTGATTCGCACGGGAGGAGAGCCTCATTGGTCGGATGGTTTTATGATGTGGGATGTGGCCAATGCCCAGTTGTATTTTACGGAAACTTTATGGCCTGATTTTTCGGGGAAAGAATTTAGAAAAGTAGTGGATAGATATAGTAAAACAGAGAGACGAATGGGAAAATAATAAAGATGAGCTTCATATTGAGTGTAATGAATTTATGCAATATAAATTTTATACAACCTCGGAGAAGGCCTGGGACGCGATGCTGGAAGCGATTAAGGACGCGAAAAAATTTATTTTTCTGGAAATGTATATTTTTATTGATAATACCGAGGGGTATAATTTTTTTGAAATCTTAGAGAAGAAAGCAAAAGAGGGCGTGAGGGTGAAGATAATCATTGATTCCTTCGGAAGCCAGGAACTAAATAAAGAAGTAATTGAAAAAATCAGAAAAGCCGGAGCAGAATTGTTATTTTTCAGTTATTGGCTTAGTCGCGCGCATAAGAAAATTTTAATTATTGACGGGAATATCGCCTTTTTGGGAGGCGTTAATATCCATAAATCATTCCAGAAATGGAATGATTTACAGGTTAGATTTACGGGGGTTATGGTAAAAAGCGTTATTCGTTCGTTCGCAAAAAGTTACGAAATGTGCGGAGGCAAAGATGTTGAAGTCCTTATTTATAATAATAAAAAAAATATTTTCAGAAAAACGAAACTTTGGTTTTTAGAGCATCAGCAATTAGGCAAAAAGAAATTGCTTAAAAAGCATTATCAAAACAGAATTAAAAATGCCAAAGAAAAAATAATTATAGTTACGCCCTATTTTATTCCGCGCAGATGGTTAATAGGTGTTCTGCATCAAGCGATTCTAAGGGGGGTTCGCGCGGAAATCATATTGCCGCTTTATACTGACCACTGGATTTTCAACAGAGTGAATTATTTTTATATTTCAAAATTTCATCGGATAGGCATAAATTTTTATCTGCAAAGAGAAATGAACCATGCCAAAGCGATGATAATCGATAATGCTGAAGGGATGGTTGGATCGCAAAATATTGATCCACTGTCTTTTGACCATAATTTAGAAGCCGGTATATTTTTTCGCGATAAAAAAATGGTGGATGACCTCGGAAAAATAATTTCGGATTGGAAGCAAAATTGCGTGATTTTTGAACCGTCAATGTATAAGAAAATATGGTTTGATTATTTTCTTGCGCCAGCAATGCGCATTTTTCAGTCGGTATTTTAGAGTTTACTCATTAACTGAAATATGATAACTTATTGATGATTATGATTAAAAAACTGCTTAAATTTTTTGATAAAACAGAGGATAAGGTGAGGGAAATTTTAAGCCGCTATGTGATTTTATATGCGTTTATTGGCGGTGTGGCAATTGTTCTTTTTTGGCGCGGTGTATGGAAAATCGCGGATGGATTATTCTTTATGACCGGCGTCATGTCTGTTATAATCAGCTCCGCCATACTTTTGCTCACGGGATTATTTGTTTCCTTTTTTATCGGCGATCGCATTATATTGTCGGGATTAAAAAAGGAGAAAAAATTAGCCGAAAAAACAGAAGAAGAAATAAAATCAGAGCTTGAGCGAAGCATAAGAATAATTGATAAATTAGAAAAAATAGAAAAAGATTTAGAAGAGGTTAAAAATAAAATTAAATAACTTAAAACTTGAAACCTAGAGCTTGAAACTTAATCTGTGAGGCGGACAAGCTTCAAGATTTAAGCTTCAAGTTTCAACTTTTATATGGAACCAAAAGAACAATTTAAAGAATGGGAATGGAAATGTACCGAGTGCGATTATATTTATAGCGGCGAGGAGTCGCCAGAGCAGTGCCCTAAATGCCACGCTCCAAAAGAAGCATTTGTGTTGTTGGAGGAATTGGAAGAAGAAAGCAAATAATATGGCTAAGATAATTACTGACGAGAATAAAATAAAAAAAATATTAACTCGTGGCGTTGAGGATGTTATTGTTAAAGAGCACCTTGAAGCTCAATTAAAATCCGGTAAAGAGTTACGGATTAAATTTGGCATTGATCCGACAACGCCAGATATTCATCTTGGCCACTCCATTCCGTTTCGCAAATTAAAACAATTTCAAGATCTTGGCCATAAGATTATTTTAATTATTGGTGATTTTACGGCTATGATTGGCGATCCATCGGGTAGATCGGAGACTCGGAAACAATTGACTAAAAAAGAAATCAAGAATAATTTAAAAAATTATCTTTCTCAAGCCGGGAAGATAATTAATATTAAAAAAACTGAAATTCATTATAACAGCAAGTGGTTCAGCAAGAATGCCGATTCTATTTTGGAACTTTCTCGCATTGGCAGTATCCAGCAAGTTTTGCATCGCGCCGATTTTCAAAAAAGAATCAGTGAAGGGAAAGATATTACTTTACTTGAAGTTTTTTACCCGCTTTTTCAGGGCTATGATTCTTTTAAAATAAAATCTGACATTGAAATCGGTGGGACAGACCAGAGATTTAATTTATTAATGGGGAGGCAAATCCAGAAGCATTATAATATGCCGGAACAAGATATTATAACTTTGCCGCTTATTGAGGGTACAGATGGAATTCGTAAAATGAGCAAGAGTTATGGCAATTATATTGGCATTAACGAACAGCCGAATAATATGTTTGGTAAAATAATGTCCATTCCGGATAATTTAATAATAAAATATTTCTTGCTTTGCGCTGATTTGCCGGAAATAGATATTGAGGCGATAGGCAACAATATGAAATCTGGGAAATTAAATCCCCGTGATGCAAAATTAAATTTAGCTTTTGAGATCGTGAGAATTTATCATGGGGAGAAAAAAGCTCAGAAAGCGAAAGACGAATTTATAAGAGTATTTTCCAAAAAAGAATTACCCAAAAAGATAGATGAGTTAAAAATTCAGAAAGGAAGGATTGGTATCGTTGATTTACTTTTGAAATGCGGAGCGGTAAAAAGCAAGGGAGAAGCGAAAAGATTAATAGAACAAAAAGGAGTTAAACTAAATAATGAAGTTATTGGCAGTTGGGGCGCGGAAATCACGCTTGATGGAGGAGAAATATTGCAGATTGGCAAGAGAAAATTTATAAGAATTGGTTAAAATAAAAATCCTCTCACCGATTTTTTGGCGAGAGGAAAGTTATTTTTTATTTTTTTTATTTCTGTCAAGCAGAAAGTATATGCCAAACGATACTATTGCTCCCGAGAAAAGATATACCTGAAGTATGACTAGTCCAGGAAATTTACTAAACATAGATATTTCTTTTCCTGCGAGCATTATTTCAGCTGTTCCGCCCATTATAAGAAAAAGCGAAATAAAAAGGTAACCCATTTTCAAACTGATTGGCGAGCCAATAGTTCTGGAGTGCAGAAAAGCATAGAGAGAAGCAGTCATTATTCCGGCGACAGATGCGTATTTAATTCCGCTTAGATCAAGTATCATAAATATTAACAAGAAGACCGTAAAAATCGCGTTCACTATCTTATTATTCATTTTAATGCCTCCAGATTGGATTTGAAATGTACGAGATTTATTTTATGGTAAGATAAATTATTATTTAAGTCAATGAGATTTAATGGGATGACATCGCAAGAATTAAGAATAAAATTTCTGAAATTTTTCGAATCAAAAGGACATACGATAATACCGTCTGCCTCTTTGGTGCCGCGTGAAGAAAATCAATCCGTGCTTTTTACGACAGCCGGCATGCATCCCTTGGTGCCATATTTTTTTGGTAAAAATCATCTAGGCGGGAAAAGAATCGCAAATTCTCAAAAATGCATAAGAACGGCTGATATTGACGATGTTGGCGATAATCGCCATTTAACTTTTTTTGAAATGATGGGCAACTGGAGCTTTGGTGATTATTTTAAAAAAGAAGCAATTGAATGGAGTTTCGAATTTTTAACCGGTAAAGAATGGCTTAATATGGATCCGAAAAGAATTTATGTGACAGTTTTTAGAGGTGAAGATGGAATACCTTGCGATGATGAGGCGATTGAGATTTGGAAAAACGTTTTTTCAAAAATTGGCATGAATATTAGAGTGGCTGGCAAAGATGAGATCATGAAAAATGATATTCGCATAATCCCGCTCGGGGTAGATGATAATTTTTGGATCGCCGGAGAAACCGGGCCTTGCGGACCGGATACAGAGATATTTTATGATACAAGACCGGAAGAAGGCATACTGGAAGGCAATTTTTCCGACTTTGTAAAGAATTTCCGATTGATAGAAATTTGGAATAATGTTTTTATGGAATACGAGAAAAAATTAAAAATTAAAAACGCAAAACTAAAAATAGAAGAAGCAAAAGAATACGAATATATAAAACTAAAGCAACGGAATGTAGATACGGGAATGGGACTGGAAAGAACAGTCGCGGTGCTTAATGGCAAGGAAACTGTTTTTGAAACGGATATTTTTGAGCCTATTTTTGACGCGATTTCGAAAGTTTGCGGTAAAAAATACAACGAAAATCCGGAAATAAAAAAAGCATTTAGAATTATCGCCGACCATATAAAAGCCAGCGCTTTTATTATTTGTGATGGTGTTATGCCCTCAAATATCGGTAGGGGATATGTTTTGCGCAGACTAATACGCAGAGCTGTCAGATATTCAAGAACTTTAGAGCTAGAATTAAATTTCAAACTAATTATTGATGCAATAATTGATATATATAAAGTTCAATATCCTGAACTTGATTTGAAATCACCGGAAATAATAAAAGCTATTCGGCAGGAGGTGGATAAATTCAATAAGACACTTGAAAGAGGGCTTAAAGAATTTGAAAGGACGGTTTCCGCCGTGTTTGGCGACACTACAATGAGAGAAGAGAAAGATGCGCGAGAAATGGCATATGATGCGCTTAAAAAAATATCCGGAAAAATAGCTTTTGACTTATATCAAACTTATGGTTTCCCGATTGAGATGATAAAAGAATTGGCGCGGGAGTATGGTCTGGCTGTTGATGAAATAGAGTTTAATATTGAGCTGGAAAAACATCAAGAAGTGTCTCGTAAGGGGGCAGAAGTAAAATTTGGCGGGCATGGTATGGAAGTTGAAAGTTTAAAGTCAAAAGTTGAAAATTTTGAGGAGATTGAAAAGAAAAAAAAGTTGCATACTGCGACGCATTTGTTGCATCAGGCCCTACGTATAATACTGGGCGTGACAGTTGGACAAATGGGGTCGGACATAAATTCTGAAAGATTGAGATTCGATTTTACTTTTGACCGAAAAATGACACCGGAGGAAATAAAACTTGTGGAGGAGTTGATAAATGAACAAATCAGAAAAAATCTCAATGTAAAATATGAGGAAATGCTTTTTGAAAAAGCGGTTCATCTGGGGGCTTTAGCATTTTTTAAAGAAAAATATCCGGACAGAGTGAAGGTTTATAGTGTGGGGGGATTTTCAAAAGAGGTGTGTGGCGGACCCCACGTAGAAAATACATCCGAGATGGGGGAATTTAAAATACAAAAGGAGGAATCTTCTTCTGCGGGCGTGCGTCGGATAAAAGCAATCCTAAGATAGGTAAGACTCGTAAAAATGTGGTATAATTATTTCAAAATCAGAGTTTAACATTTGATAATTTCGAATTTTGTATTGGTATTCTTAATTTCGATATTTACATTCTAAAAAAATGGAATATTTTTCAAAAATTTTACATATTGATTTAGAAGAAAGCGCGCAGTCTGTCATTGAGAGGTTCAATATTCTTGATGATCATAATATTATTTTTGCTATTCCGATGGGAGCGCAAATCTTTCACAACCTTTCTGAATTGAAACTGTTAAAACAAGATATTGATAAATCCGGGAAGAATGTAGTTTTGGTAAGCCAAGATGAGGTTGGCCTTGAATTGGCTCGCGATATTGGTTTCAAGGTTGAGAAGGAGTTTTTAGAATTATTGTCGCCGACCGAAGATACTCACAGATATTCCGCGGATACCCACAAACATCCAAAAGTTTTGGATATAATTTATCGTCAACCGGAACATAAAACGGCAGTTCAAGGAAAAACGCCTGGATTGCAAACAGAAAAACCCATTGTCAAAAGAGACCTAAGAGAGTCCGTAATTGACGAAAAAGAGGGGACTGGATTTTGGGGGGAAGAAAAACCTCATAAATCTACGGGAAGAATCTTTACAACAACCAACGTAATAATCTTTTTTATCATTGCATCCGTTATTGTGGCAACTATATCCGCAATAATTGTTCTCCCGAAAACGACAATCACTGTTTTACCCAAGAAAGAAACGGTTGTTGTGGATATACCGATTACTGCCGATATTTCAATGTCAGAAATAGATACCATTAAAAATAAAATACCCGGACAAATAGTTAAGGTGGAAAAAGAAAAAACCGCGCAATTTAAAGCAACGGGGAGAACGGGTTCTGAAAGTAAGGCGAGGGGAACTATCGTTATATATAATGTTTATACACCGCCGCAAAGTCCGACGTGGATTGGAGGCACAAGATTTGAAACATCCGATGGCAAAATATTTAAGACTATTCAAAAAATCACCGTTCCTCCTGCTAAAATAGAAAATGAAAAAGTCGTGCCAGGGACGATAGAGGTTGAAGTTGTCGCTGATATTGCCGGTTCCGATTACAATATATTGCCGAGTGAATTTACTATGCCGGCTTTTAAGGGAACTTCAAAATTCAATGTATTTTATGGAAAATCAACATTGGCGATGCGGGGAGGATCAAAAGGCGAGGGAATAGTCATAGTTTTAGATGACATAGAAAATGCCAAAAAAGAAATAGAGGGTGAATTATTGGAGGCAGCTAAAAATGAATTAAAAGAAAATCTACCAAAAGACTTGGAATTTATGGAAAATGCGATTGCTGTTAAAATTTTAGAAGAAAAAATTTCCGACCAAGCGGGGACAGTTATTGAAAATTTTTCCGTTTCATTAAAAGTTTCAGCTATGGCATTTTTGTTTAAAGAGGATGATATGAAATCTCTTGTTGCGAAGAATATAGAAACAAAAATAATGCGAAATGAAATAGTATTTAAGGATATACGCAAAAGATATAGTAATGTGGATATTGATTTTTCTGCCGGAATAATGACTTTTAATGCGAATATAGAACAAGATATCGCAGCTTCTTTTAATGAGGAGGATTTAAAGACGGCATTTGCCGGAAAAAATGAATCAGAAATAAGAGATTACGTTTTGAGTCAGGATTTAATGGACGGTGCTCAGGTTAACTTCAGTCCATTTTGGGTAAAAAAAGCTCCCAGCAATAAAAACAAGATAAATATTATCATAGAGAAGTAGCTCTGAGCTATTAGGTATTGACTCATGGTGAATAATTTGTTAATTTATATTTAAAATAAATCCCCAAATTTGGGGAATTATATTTTTTATGACTCAAGAAAATCAAAATAATCAGGATGTTGTAGTCAATAAAAGCGAAGAATATGAGGTTGATGGAATAGTGGAGGAAGCTTTGCCATCGGCAACCTTTAGAGTAAAGTTGAATAATGATTCTGTGATTTTGGCGCATCTTTCCGGTAAAATGAGATTGCATTATATAAGGGTTCTGCCGGGAGATAAAGTGGTAGTTAAGATGAGCCCTTATGATAAAACCAAAGGACGTATTATTAAAAGATTAAAGTAGGGGATTCGTTGTTAAACCCCGCTTCACGGGGCGCAAAAGGCGCATTTAACAGGGTACTCGATTTTGAAACTAAATTTTGCGCACTCCGCAAAGCTCCGTTTTAAAATTTCGAAAAAATCGGTATGAGGGTTCGAGCTTCCGTTAAAAAAAGGTGTGTAAATTGCAAGATTGTGCGCAGGCAGGGTCGTATTTTTGTTATCTGCTCAAAAAATCCGAAACATAAACAAAGACAAGGTTAGAGCAACAAATGACAACTGACAAATGACAACTGACAAAAACATGTCAAGAGTCCTCTGTTAAATGTCATATGTTATTAAAAATTGATTCGTATCGCAGGAGTTACAATTCCAGAGAATAAAAGAATAGAAGCGGCTTTGCCGTACATTTATGGCATTGGCCAATCTTTGGCTGTTAAAATTTTAAATGAAGCAAAAATAGATCCGAATTCAAGAGCCAATAAATTAACACAAGAAGAAATAGGAAGATTAAGAGATATTGTAGAGAAGAAATATCGGGTGGAAGGCGATTTAAAAAGAGAGATAATAATGAACATTAAAAGATTGAAAGACATTAGTTCATATCGCGGAATCCGTCATATGAAGGGTTTACCAGCCAGAGGACAAAGAACGAAAACTAATTCGCGCACCAGAAGAGGCAACCAGAGAAAAACTGTCGGTTCCGGTCGCAAGGCGGCAGAGAAGAAATAGATAATAAAATAAATAATAAAATCGGAGAATGGTCACAAAAAAAATTACAAATAAATCAGAGGCGTCACCAGAGGAGATTAAGCCTAAAAAAGAAACTGGATCAGAAACTTCCAGTAGTATTGCGATAAAAAAAATTGTTCATGGACAAGCGCATATTAGCGCTTCTTATAATAATACTCTTTTATCGATTACCGATGATAATGGCAATATGGTCGCATGGTCTTCGGCTGGATCACTTGGATTTAAGGGAGCTAAAAAAGCAACTCCTTATGCTGCTACAAAGATTGTAGAAACCATTATGGAGAAAATCAAGAAAATGGGGATTTCTGATGTTTCCGTGTTTGTAAGGGGGGTTGGTGGTGGCAGAGAAGCCGCTATTCGCGCTCTCGCCAATAAAGGCATGAATATAATATCAATCAAAGATGTTACGCCTCTTCCCCATAACGGATGTAAGCCGAAAAAAGTCAGGAGAATTTAAAATATATATTATAATCGCATGAAAATTGATCAAAAATGTAAAATTTGCAGAAGAGCCGGTGAGAAATTATTTCTTAAAGGCGATCGTTGTTTTTCTCAAAAATGCGCGATGGTTCGCAATGCAACAAAGCCCGGAGTTCACGGAAAATCGAGATCTAATCTCTCTGAATTTGGCATACAATTAAGGGAAAAACAAAAGGCGAGATTCGCTTATAATTTATCGGAAAAGCAATTTAAAAATTATGTGACGAAGATTTCTCAAAAAAGAGGAACTGGCGATGCTTTAATATCAAAATTAGAAAGAAGGCTGGATAATGTTGTTTATAGATTGGGATTCGCCAGATCAAGAAGTATTGCCAATCAAGCGGTCGGACACGGTCATTTTTATATAAATGGAAGGAAGATGGATATACCATCTTATGAGGCAAGGATAGGCGATGTCATTGAAATCAGGCCTAATTCCAAGAATTCCGCCGCTTTCAAAGATTTAAAAGAAACATTGAAAAAATACAACCCTCCATCATGGTTGAGCTTGGATAAAGAAAATTTAAAAGGGGAAATGAAATCATTACCTGCGAAAGAAGATTTAGCAGTGCCGTTTAATTTAAATTTAATCATAGAGTATTACTCAAGATAATAAAATCAATAATCAACAATTAATAGCTAACAATTAACTAAAGGCATCATAGCGAACAAGTTAAATGTTAAATATTAAATGTTAATAAAGTATGGAGATTACTCTCCCGTCAAAGTATAAAATTATTAAGTCAGAGGGGAATTCAGCGGTTTTTGAAATAGAAAATCTTTACCCCGGATATGGCATTACCATCGGCAACGCTTTGCGTCGTGTGCTTTTATCGTCTCTTAAGGGCGCCTCTGTTACATTAGTTAAAATAAAGGGCGCAAGCCATGAATTCTCGACAATCCCCAATATCATAGAAGATGTCGTTGAAATTATTTTGAATTTAAAGCAAGTTCGTTTTAAATTGGATGGTGATCAACCTCAATATGCGACATTGAAAGTTAAGGGCGAGAGAAAGGTTACCGCTAAAGATATTGACGCCCCAAGCCAAGTAACGGTTATAAATAAAGATACTCACATTGCCACTTTAACAGATAAAAAAGCTGAGCTTGAAATTGAGTTGACCATTGAAAAGGGTCTTGGTTATGTTCCTGTAGAACGAAGAGGGAAAGAGAAATTGGAAATCGGAGCAATTGCCATAGATGCCATTTATACTCCTATAAGAAAAGTTAATTACGAAGTGGAAAATATGCGCGTAGGGGACAGAACCGATTTTAATCGCATCAAATTATTAGTGGAAACAGATGGCAGTATATCTCCGGAAGAATCTTTCCGGAAAGCTATAAATATTTTAATTGATCAATTCAATTCTCTTATTCAGGGCGCAGAGGTTTCCAACGGGAAATCATCAAAAGAAATTATTGAAGTGGAATCAAAGGAATCAATAGAAGATATTACAAAGATGAAAATAGAAGATTTAAATCTTTCAACAAGGACAATAAATACCCTTACTGCTGGAGGCGTAAAAACTGTCGGCGGTTTAATCAAGAAGACGGAATCTGGATTAAGAGAAATAGATGGTATGGGAGATGCAGGAGTTAAAGAAATCAAAAAATCATTAATGAAATTAGGACTTTCATTTAGGGAAGAATAAAATAACGATTGACAATTGACGAGATTAAGTCAAATGTCGAATATCTGCGAAGCGCATGAAACATTTAAAAAACAATAGAAAATTTGGCAGGCCGGCAAGTCAAAGAAAAGCATTAAAAAAGGGCGTGATTTCGTCATTGTTTTTATACGGAAAAATAGAAACGACCTTGGCAAAAGCGAAAGAATTCGCTCCGGAAGCGGAAAAAATCATTACTAAAGCAAAAAATAATAGTTTACACTCACGTCGGATTTTATTAAAATTATTAAATCCAAATATAGTTGATAAGTTAATTCATGAGATCGCTCCAAATTATAAAAACAGAAATGGCGGATACACGCGCATAATCAAACTTGGCGCTAGAAAATCCGATTCCGCGAAAATGGCTTTGCTTGAACTTGTAAAATAAATTTAAAATTATTATGAAATCAATAGAACGAAAAAAACATACAATCGACGCAAAAGACCAGGTTTTGGGTCGTCTTGCGACACGAATTGCCACGTTGCTTCGCGGTAAGCACAAGGTCATTTTTAGCTATCAATCGGATAATGGTGATTTCGTTGAGGTTGTTAACGCTGATAAAATAGTGGTGACCGGAAAAAAAATGCAACAAAAAACTTATTATAGACATAGCGGGTGGATAGGTAATTTAAAAAAAGAACAAATGGATAAATTATTTGCAAAAAATCCTGCAAAAATATTGGAATTGGCAGTTTCCAGGATGCTTCCTAAAAATAAACTAAGGGCCAAGATGTTATCGCGACTTTCTGTTACCAAAATAAATGCCGATGAAAATAAACAATAAATAAAATATTAAAATGACAAAAACTCACACAATAGAAAAAAAGGACGTCCCAAATGAAGAGAGTAAGGATAGTGTAAAACTAGAAAAATCCCCAAAAGAAAAAAATTCCAAAGGAGACAGGTATTATGAAGCTATTGGCAGAAGAAAAACATCCTCAGCTCGCATTAGATTATTTACAAAGGGGCAAGGTATTATTGTAAATGACAAAGATTACAAGGAATATTTCCCTACTGATATTTTGCAAAGAATAGCCGAAGCATCTCTAAAAAAGATGAAAAGTTTGGATAGATTCAAAATAAGCGTTAAAGTTTCAGGCGGAGGATTAAAGTCTCAAGCAGAAGCTATCCGTCATGGAACAGCAAGAGTGCTTGTGATATTTAATGCTGATTTTAAAAAAAGATTACGAAGAGCGGGATATTTAACGAGAGATCCGCGGATGAAAGAAAGAAAGAAATACGGCCTTAAAAAAGCAAGGAAATCTCCACGTTGGTCAAAGCGTTAGTTATAAATAAAAATCCCCGTCCGTTTTAAACGGACGGGGATTTTTATGATTTTGACACCCATGGTTTTATAGCACTGTTAATTTTAGATAGCGCTAAAATTTATTGTATACATATTCTCGTTACTCAAAATATACAGCATTTCATTGATACCATCATAAAAAATATCGGGACTTGAGGAGTCGATTATATGGGCGATGTTTTGATTGTCTCTATTGTCAAGTTCAATGAATTTTATGCTATCGCCGAAACTATAGAAAACATGTTTATTTGTTTCAAACCATTGGCTGGATATTATTTCTTGCGGAATATTTAATACAACTTCTTTTTGGTTGGCGTATTTATACGGCTGAATTTTTATATCTTCAAGATAATAAACCATTAAGTCGTTTTTCTTTTGATATAATATCTTTTTTTCATCATCAGATAGATAAAATTTTGTTACGTTCTCATCTATTTTTAAAAAGCTATTATTCTGACTTAAAAATTTTAATAATAGTCCGGTTGTTGCTTCATCTATAAAAATATGACCGGAGTTTAGTATATTTATCTTGGGGGTGATATCTTCGCCCAGTTTGAATTTGATGGTTCCCAAAATTTCTTCGGAAATCAGGGATTTATCTTTAAAAAATGATTTTGTGAACAAGAAATCTGGTTTTGTTATGTAATAAATAGAATCCCCATTGGCCGGCTCTATTGAGGCGATATTCTTTTTCAAGAACATCAATAATCTCAAAGAAGTATTGAACATATATAAATATGAATCTTTTAGTATAAAAATGTTGTCTTGGGACCCCAATTTTATATCAGTAATGTCTTTTATTGATATTTGAGGAGGTAAAATAGCATCAAGATTTTGTACTTTTCCGTCAATGACATTTATAATTATAAAATCGCCCTCGTTCTTAGAATGAAAAACAATCCTATTATTATCTTCTCGCCAATCTTGCAAATTAAGAGTAATAATGTTTTTTGAGATCAATATTTCTGTTTCATTTCGGCTGTCTAAATTTAATATTCCCAGGATTGTTTGGTTTTTTTCGTTGTATTTTATGAGAGCCAACGATTTTTTACTCGGAGACCAGTAAAAATCTTTTATTTTTTGAGTTGGTTTATTATATAATTTTAATTCTAAATCTTCGGGTATTAAAACTATATCTTGGGCTTCTGTAACGAGTTGTGGTTCAATTTTGAGTATTTTGCGCCAATCTTGATAATTGTCTTTTGAGATTTTGACGTTATATGTTCCCGGAGTCAGGTTTTGTATAAAAGCATTGTTGAAATATGAAAAAGCACTAGTGGTTTTTACCGACTTATCGTCTAACGATATTTGCGCTTCCGTAGGGGAGTGGATTCTAAAGAAAAACCCCCCTGTTTCTACAAATTGCCAGGTTTTAAAATTAAATCTAAATCCGCGGGAGTATTCCACTAATATGGGGGTCAGTATTAAAAAAAATACTATAGATATAAAAAATAAAATGCGCCTTTTGCGTAAAGTCATGCCGATTTTATAAAAATTTTGAACCAGAGTTTTGCGTGATGCGCAAATTTTGTTTCAAAATCGAGTTCGCCGCGGCGAACCGCGGCGGATGGAATAATGATAATTGATATCCGCCCGAGGCGGACAAAGTCCTTATTTCTTTTTCTCAACTTCAATTTGTACTTGTTCTAAAAATTTCTTGAATTTTATAGCTCCAATGTCGCCTCTACCAGCTTTTCTGACGGAAACAGATTTAGATTTTATTTCTTTATCGCCAACTATCAAAAGGTAGGGGATTTTTTGTATTTCCCCTTCGCGAATTTTTTTACCAACTGTCTCGTCTTCATCTTTTAATTCCGTTCTGAATCCCGCTTCGATTAAGTTTTCATCTATTTCTTTGGCATATTTTTTATGGGTTTTTGAAATTGGAAGTATATGAATTTGCGTTGGGGCAAGCCATAAAGGAAAAACTCCGGCAAAATGTTCGATCAATACACCCATAAATCTTTCTGGGGAACCGACCAAGGCGCTATGAATCATGATTGGAGTATGTTTTTGTCCATCTTGACCAATATATTCAAGATTAAAATTAGAGGGCATGTTGAAATCCAGTTGGATTGTGGAGAGTTGCCACTCTCTGCCTAAAGAATCTTTCACAATTAAATCCATTTTAGGACCGTAAAAAGCGGCTTCCCCCTCGCTTCTAATATATTCAATTTTCTTTTCTTTCAATAAATCTTCCAGGATTTTTTGGGATTTTTTCCAAATTTCGTCAGTTCCTAGGTATTGTTCCTTCTTATTCTCGTCACGTAAAGACAATCTAATATAGCATTTCATCTTATATGTCTTCATTGCCTTCTCTATCGCTTTAAGCACCAAAGTAAACTCATCTTTTATTTGATCTTCACGACAAAAACAATGGCCATCATCTTGAGAAAAAGCGCGCAGGCGAGTAAGGCCGGAAAGCTCTCCTGGGCGTTCATCTCTATATAGGTTAGCAAAATCAGCAATACGTAGAGGAAGATCTTTGTAGCTACGCAATTGAGAAGCGTATATCTGGGTATGTTGAGGACAATTCATTGGCTTCAAAAAGTATTCTTCTTTGGTATAGTTAGAGACTACCCTAAGCATATCGTCTTTATATTTTACATAATGACCCGAGATTTTAAAAAGTTCAGCTTTATTGATATTTGGCGTATGTACTTCCTGATAACCAATCTCCTTTCTCAGTTCATTGGAATAATTTTGAATTTGCTTTCTAATAAAAGCGCCCCTGGGTGTATAGAGTGGCAGTCCCGGACCCACTAAATCAGAGAATACAAATAGTCCGAGATCTTTTCCTATTTTGCGATGGTCTCTTTTTTCAAGCTCTATTTGCAATTTCAAATAATCTTCCAACTCTTTTTTACTTTCAAAAGCCACGCCATAGATACGAGTGAGCATTTGATTTTTTTCGCTTCCGCGCCAATATGCACCTGCGATTTTAGTGAGTTTAAAGGCCTCCGGATCTATGTCTTTTGTTGATTGGACATGCGGACCGGCGCATAAATCCGTAAATACAGAGTTTTGGGGTTGGAGGTTGCTTGCCTGCCGGTAGGCATGGGAGATTGGAAAAGTCTTATAGACTGTAATGGGTTGATTAGCCGGTCCGGAAATAAGTTCAGAAATAAGATCTAATTTAAACGGCTGATTTTGAAATAATTCTCTAGCTTGATTAGCTGTAACTTCTTCCTTTCCAAACTTGATATTTCTTTTAATTAAGGCCTTTATTTTATTTTCCAGATTAAACAAATCCTGCTGTCCAATAGGGGACGGCAAAAGAAAGTCATAATAAAAACCATTTTCAATAGTCGGGCCAATACCTAATTTTGAGCCAGGATATTTTTCAAGTATTATCGCCGCGAGCAAGTGAGCGAGCGAGTGTCGTATTTGTTCGATATTCATAAATATGTTATTGGCGCTAGCAATGCAAAATTTAAATTAGAAACTATCAACTAGCTTAGCATATTTAGGTCGATTTTTCTAGTGTTTATCCGTTAACTGGAAGCGATTGTTTTTCTAAAATCTTCGCTTTATTGGCGATTATTTTAAATTGCCCGTCTTTGTCACTGACCTTGCCTTTTACCAGTATGATGGCGCCGGGTTGCCAAATATTTGCCGCTTCCGTTTCTTTCAAAACTCGCGGGAAAACAATTATTTCCGATTTGCCGGATAAATCCTCTATTTTTACAAAAAGCATAGATTCATTGCTTTTGGTTAAAATCTTTTTTATTTCCAAAACAAGGCCGCCGGTTATGATTTCTTCGCTTTTTTTAACTCCCGCCAGCTTTGCAAAAGGCACAGAAATTTTAGCTAAATAATCTTTATGTTCGTTCAATGGGTGGTCAGAAACATAAAGACCTAAAAGTTCTTTTTCCCAGCCCAACTTTTCTTCTTTGGTAGCTGGCGGAGAATTTTTTAATTTTATCGAGGGTTCAATATCTTTAATCGGCAAATTACTGAATAAACTGTCTTGTCCGCTGGAAACTGATTTTTGCGCTTCCCTGGAATAATTAAGCAATATATCTATTGATTCCAGCAATTGTTTTCTTTCTTCAAGCGAATCAAGCGCCCCGCATCTTATCAAACTTTCCAAGGATTTTTTATTTAAATCTTTGTGTTTTACTTTATTGATAAAATCTTCAATATCCGTAAATCTTCCCTCTTTTTCGCGCGCATCTATGATTGCCTGCACGATATTTTTTCCGACATTTTTCACACCGGTCAATCCAAAACGAATAGTATTAGGCCCCGTTGTATTAAAAATACTGAAACTTTCATTGATGTCTGGTGGCAAAACATCTATACCCAGCGATTTGCACTCATCAATTAAGAAAGCGGCTCTTTCAATATCTCCAATTTCAGCGGTAAGTAAGGCGGACATAAATTCGTTTTGATAATTTGCTTTAAGATATGCGGTTTGATAGGCGACGAGAGCATAACATGCGGCATGAGACCTGTTGAAACCATACCTTGAAAACGGCTCCAATAAATCGGCAAGCTTCTGGGCAATGGCTTTTGGCACGCCGTTTTTCAGACATCCTTGCATAAAAACTTCCTGTTGTTCAAGCAATAATTTATGAATCTTTTTTCCAATAGCTTTTCTCAAAGTATCAGCTTGTCCGGGAGTAAATTTAGCGATTTGTTTTGCCATTTCCATAATTTGTTCTTGATAAACAGCAATGCCATGAGTATTTTTTAAGATTGTTTCAAGCGCAGGATATAGATATTCAATTTTTTCTTTCCCGTGTTTACGGGCGATAAAACTCGGGATAAGCTCCATTGGGCCAGGACGATAAAGCGCCACCATGGCGATTAAATCTTCAAATTCTGTCGGTTTTAATTCTTTTAAATATCTTTTCATTCCGTCAGATTCAAATTGAAAAACTCCCGTTGTTTTTCCATTTTGAAAAAGTTTATAAGTTTTTTTATCGTCAAGAGGCAGTTTATCAATATCAATTTTTACGCCGTGATTTTTTTCTATAAGATTTAAAGTATTTTCAATGATAGTTAAATTTTTAAGACCCAAAATATCCATTTTTAAAAGACCTAGATCCTCAATAGCGTGCATTTCGTATTGCGTAACAATAATATTATTTCCATCTTGGGCGGCATTTTGCAATGGCACGGATTCTATCAGGGGATCTTTAGTGATTACAATCCCACAAGCATGAGTGGAAGCATGGCGTACTACGCCCTCCAATTTTATGGCTGAATCAATTAATTTTTTCGCCTGCGCGTCATTATTGTATTGATTTTTAAATTCCGGTGTTTCCAGAGCCTCTTTTAAATTTGACCCCAGCGGTATTAATTTTGCCAATTGATCGCAAAAATCATAAGTATAGCCCAAGGCGCGGCCAGCATCGCGAATTGCGGCGCGTGCGGCCATAGTCCCAAAAGTGATAATCTGAGCAACTTTATCTTGACCGTATTTTTGAGATATATAATTTAAAACTTCCTGTCTGCGCGTATCGGCAAAGTCCAAGTCAATATCAGGCATGGAAATTCTGTCGGGATTTAAAAATCTTTCAAAAAGCAATTCATATTTTATTGGGTCGATATTGGTGATATTTGTCAAATAGGCGACAATGGAACCGGCGGCAGAACCGCGGCCCGGACCCACGACTATGCCGTTTGATTTTGCCCAATTCACGAAATCCTGAACAATCAAAAAGTATGGTTCATATCCCATTTTTTCTATAACCGATAATTCAAAATCCAACCTATCCAGAATAGATTTTATAAAATCTTTCGGATTTTCAATATCTTCCGGATTAATATCGTATCTTTTTTTAAGGCCATTAAAACACAATTCCTTTAAATATGTTTGGGGAGTATATCCTCCAGGCACTTTGAAATGGGGGAGTTGGATTTTCCCAATCTCAATTTTTAAATTACAAGAATCGGCAATGATTTTTGTGTTTTCTATAGCTTCCGGAGCACGCTCAAATGAACTGATCATCTCCTCGGTTGGTTTTAAGGAAAAATCTTCCATTTTCATCGTTAGACGATCTTCGTCATCCATAAAATTTGAAGTTTGAACAGCCAATAAAATGTCCTGCGCCTCAGCGTCTTCTTTTTTTAAATAATGGGAATCATTTGTGGCAACAAGCGGTATGCCGGTTTTCTTTGAAATTTTTATTAATTCGTTATTTACGGAATCTTGTCCCTCAAGATTGGGGTGGGGCTGAATTTCCAGATAAAAATTTCCTTTGCCGAAAATTTCTTGGTATTCCAGGGCTAATTTTTCCGCTTTTTCAATGTGACCGGCGTGAATTGCGCGGGGAATTTCTCCACCAAGACAAGCTGACATTGCGATAAGTCCTTTAGAGTATTGCCTGAGCAATTCTTTGTCCGCACGAGGCTTGTAATAAAATCCTTCAAGATGAGCCTTGCTGACAATTTTTAAAAGATTTTTATAGCCCTCGGTATTTTTAGCGAGTAAAATTAAATGATGTCTTTTATCATCTATTCCCGATCGTTTGTCATGTCTTGTGTTATTAGCCAAATATATTTCGCATCCTATAATCGGCTTGATGCCGGCTGACGTCGCTTTTTTGTAAAATTCAATGGCGCCATACATAACACCGTGATCGGTCAATGCTAAAGACTCCATGCCCAAAGATTTAGCATATTCAACAAGGGCGTCTATTTTTGATAAACCATCCAAGAGAGAATAATGGCTATGAACGTGAAGGTGAGTGAATTTCAATTTAGCTCGTTAGCTCGTTAGCTCGTTAGCTCGTTAGCAAATTAATCAAAATGCCAATAAACTAAAAACATAGAGCAAGTTTATTTTCTAATTGAATTTTAAAGGTTTAAAGTTAAATTGCAATACTTGATTATAAGCATCATTATGATAAAATATTAATCAAAAATAAGAGGTGTTAAATGGCGCGTATAAAAATATATTATACGAAAGAAAGCCAACCGGTAATAGAAAGAATTCTTCTTGATTTATATGAAATATGCCCAATAGAAAATTGCGGATTTCAGGAGGGGTGCAACGGAAAACGAAAAACAAGAGATAATGAATTTGAGTGCTATTTGGAAGAATTATTAATGCTTTTTAAAAAATAAAAAGGGAGGTTTAGAAGCTATGGGAAGGGGGATATTTTTAATACTCGTGGCGCTCGGCATGGGAAATCATCTGCCTACTATACCCACATGGACTATGCCCACCAGGAAGGGTGATCATCCAGCTTTATCGCGAAAAATAAAGAGTAGGACGGGAAAAAGAAAATGGCAATATTGTGGTGGAAGGTCAAGAAAAAAGAAAAGAAAAAAGAAACAATCAAAAAAGCTCTGAGAAATCAGGGCTTTTGTTATTTTTAAAATAGATTTATTATTGTGATATGGATTTCTCCACTGAACAAAAATATATAAAACAAGGTTACGATTTTGTGATTGGAATAGACGAGGCGGGGAGGGGGCCACTGGCAGGACCGGTTATTGCCAGCGCGTTGGCAATAACCAAGTTTAAAGTTGAAAGTTTAAAGTTGAAAGTGGGGGATTCGTCCTTGGCGAAAGACTTATGGTTAGAAGTGAAAGATTCTAAAAAATTATCGCCGAAAAAACGAGAAAAGCTTTTTGAAATTTTAACAACTGACCCTGATATTAAATATGGAATCGGAATCATATCGGAAAAAGTGATTGATAAAAAAAATATTTTACAAGCAACATTGATGGCGATGAAGATAGCGGTAGAGAATCTAATAAAAAAGGAACCAAAAATTTCCCCACTCGCCAGTCCGACGATCGTCGGACTGGCGAGTAAAAGAAAATCCGTTATATTAATTGATGGAAGAGATATTATTGAAGATTTGGATTTTGACCAGCATTCCATTATAAATGGAGATAATAAAGTTTGGTCTATCGCCGCGGCTTCTATTATTGCTAAAGTCACGCGCGATAAGATAATGATAAAATATCACGAAAAATATCCTCAATATTGTTTTGACAGGCATAAGGGTTATGGCACAAAACTACATTTCGAAAAAATCGCCGAACACGGCCAATGCGAAATACACAGAAAAAGTTTTTTAGATTAATTGAATTGGGGTATACTGAGATAATAATCATTAAATTTTTACACGATGATATTGTCAGATAAAGATATTAAAAAAATCCTTAAAAAAGGGGATTTATTATTTAGTCCGGAGCTAGAACCCGATCAAATCGGTCCAGCTTCCATTGATTTAAAATTAAGTCCGATTTTCAAAACATTCAACACTCAAAAACATAGTTTGCTTGATATTAAAAAAGGATTGCCGCCCAACTTTACGATAACCCACAAACTTAATATCGGCGAAAATTTCATTTTGCATCCCGGAGATTTTATTCTGGCCAGCACGGTGGAATATATAAAAGTTCCCGATAATATTGCGGTCAGGGTGGAGGGAAAAAGTTCTCTCGCTCGCATGGGAATACTGGTGCACACAGCCGGCTTTATTGACCCTGGCTTTGAGGGAACAATTACCCTGGAAATCAGCAACCAATCAAATTTGGCCATCGCCATCTATCCTGGCATGTATATCTGTCAGGTTGCCGTTGAATATTTATCCTCTCCCGCAGAAGTGCCTTATAATAAACGAAAAAAATCATTATATTTAAAACAGAAAGAACCCACTGAAGCGGATATAAAGAATCTTTTTAGTTAGTCATCTAAATTGACAGAGGTGCCTATTTCTTATAATCTGATTTTAGAGTTTTTTTACAATTGAAAAATGGATAAGGGAGGAAACGATGAGAGTAAAAACCGTATTTATCGCGCATCCGATTAGCGGCGACATTAAAGGAAATGTGGTAAAAGTATTGGCAATTTGCGAGAAAATTCATTCAAAAGAGATAATTCCTGTTGCTCCGTATCTTGTGTCTTTGCAATATCTAGATGATGAGATTATTGAAGACAGGAAATTGGGTATAGCCGCAAACTTAGAATGTTTTCGCAGAAAATATATTGATGAGCTCTGGCTTTATGGCGATAGAATTTCCAAAGGAATGGAACAAGAGATAAAACTGGCATTGAAATTGCGAATTCCCATTAAATCAAAAACCGCAATAACAAAAATAGCCCTGAAACTTTTTATTATGAAATCAGCGTTGAAATATACAGAAAAATTCATGAAAACTGAAAACAAAAGGAGAGGCGGAAATGATAAAAGTTGAATTGCTTGGGTTGACGATGCTTGAAGAAGAATCAGGCAAAAAAGAAGTTGCTTGTGGCAAGGAGCTTGAAGCACTGATGTCTTTTGCGGCCTATGGATGTTATGAAGGCGAAAAGCCGCATATAGGCAAAGTGATTAATTTGAAAAACAGGATATTTGACACGGGACATCACACAATACTTCAGCATATATATGCGACATTTTGGCTGGAGGGGTTGGCAATCAGCGATTTTACCTTTGGATTGCATCTTGCGCATTCGTTTTATAATTCCAGCCAGCGATCAGGCCGGTTTTGTTCCAGTATGTTTTCCAAGCCCGATTTTACGGCTCTGGCAAACTATATTCATGCGTACTGGCCAACATTGAAAGACAGGCAATTTGCCGCTATTTTAGGTCTTGTGAGAAAAGGCGCGAAAATCTATGAAGATAATCTCATCGTTGCGATGGAACACGCCGCGAAATATATCAAACAAGAACGGCCTCTTGCCACAGAAAAATATATCAATCAAAATGCTCTGAAATTTGCGCAAGAACAGTTAAGGGTATTTCTGCCGACCATATTTCCAACAGCCGCGACTTTCACAATCAACCTTTCAACACTTTCCAGTTTATGCCAAACAGCATGGTCTCCGACATTAAAAGATATCTCTAGAAAAATGGCGGATTTAATCATCCAAAAGTGCCCAAATATTGCTTTTATGTTTGAATCAGTTAATTCCAAAGAATCAGAGAAATTCTGGAGATGGACGCCGGATTTCAATTATGGAGATAATATCGAGGTTTTATACAAACCAAAAATTAAATTAATTGATTTAGAATATAATCCTGAATCTGCATTTCCCGAGGAATCAATGACTCACCCAGCTGATTTACTAAATTTTCACCCTTGTTTTATGAAAAACAGGAAAACAAGATTCAAGACAAAGGTGGAAATATCGGTGGCTACCATGGGACAAGATCAAAGGCACAGGACAACGAATAGAACTGAGCCGCGCATAACGGGAAATTTTTATTTGCCGCCGCTCGCAGCGCTTTGCAGATTAGAAGATGAAGCATTGGAAATTATGAATTTATATAGGGATATTGCCTGGGATTTATCGCAAGATCAAGATAATAAAACGCTTGTGACAGCGATTATTCCTTATGGCGCGATGGTTGAATACGAAAAAGAATTTGATTTAAATTCTGCCATCCATGAGATGTCAAAAAGAGGATGCTGGTGCGCTCAAGAAGAGATTTATCATTTGGCTAGCGGATTAAGAAATTTGATAGATCAGGGATATATGGATTTTCAGGAGAGAGATCTTTTAAAAATTTTTCTCCCCGCGTGTTTGAAAAACGGTAAATGCGGAGAAGGCGCAAGATATTGCGGACGCGATATCGGGCAAAAACCGCATTTTCCTGAAAGAAAAATATAATCCATCAGTTGGCGGATTGAAATTTCGTCGGGTCTCGCAAATGAATTTAGAAAGATTCATTTGCCTCGCCCCTAGAAATTATATTTGTTTCACGCATATAATTACGTCGGGTCTCGCAAATGAATTTAGAAAGATTCATTTGCCTCGCCCCTAGAAATTATAAAAAATAAAGCGGCGATTTCTTAAAGAAATCGCCGCTTTTTACTTGATAAACAAACTATTGACTCCATCACAATTTTCATATAAAATAATGTTCATGCTAAAAATCAGATTACAAAGAGTCGGGAAAAGAAATGACGCAAAATTCAGATTAGTGGTCATTGAACATACTGGCAAACCCAAAAGCGGATCTTTAGAAACCTTGGGTTTTTATGATCCCAAAACCGATGAAAGGGGATTTAACGCCGAAAAAATAAAATATTGGATTTCAAAGGGCGCCAAAGCTTCCGATACTGTGCATAATATGCTTATTAAAAATCAGATTATTTCCGGGAAGAAAATTGCCGTTCACAAAATAAAAAAAGAGAAAAAGAAATAATAAAGATTTAGTGTTGACAAGTTTATAATTTCGACTAAAATATAAATCTATTCCATTAAATTCAAATAGTTGGGTTAAGTAGTTCAACCGCGAAGACTTTTACTATATGAAAGTCTTCGCGGTTGTGTTATTCATAAAGACATAACCGAAGAGTTTTTTAAAAAATAAATAGTTAATTGAGAGTCCAAATTTTTATAGTTGTTCCGAATAAAAATCCTCTTTTTTATTTATAAAAACGAGGTAGATTTCATTTGAGCAATGAAATCTTCTAGTAGAGTTTGATTCTAGCTCAGGATGAACGCTGGCGGTGTGGATAAGGCATGCAAGTCGAGCGGTCCAGCCCCGGTTCGCAAGAACTGGAGTTGGATAGCGGCAAACGAGTTAGTAACACATTGGTACTTTCCCCAAAGACGGAGACAACCAGCCGAAAGGTTGGCTAATAACCGATAGTCTGAATTCGCCTCGGCGAATTCAGTAAATGACGCAAGTCGCTTTGGGAGAGGCCTATGGCCTATCAGCTAGTTGGTAGTGTAATGGACTACCAAGGCTATGACGGGTAGGGGGTGTGAGAGCATGGCCCCCAACGAGGGAACTGAGACACGGTCCCTACTCCTACGGGAGGCTGCAGTCGAGAATATTCGACAATGGGCGAAAGCCTGATCGAGCGACACCGCGTGGAAGATGAAGCCCTTCGGGGTGTAAATTTCTTTTATAGTAGAGAAAGATGTATCCGCAAGGGTACATTTGACGGTATATTATGAATAAGGGGTTCCTAACTCTGTGCCAGCAGGAGCGGTAATACAGAGACCCCGAGCGTTATCCGGAATTATTGGGCGTAAAGAGTTTGTAGGTGGTTTGTTTGTTTCGAAAGAAGCAATTCAGTGCAGGATTTATCTTGCATTGAAATAAGTCGGATGTTAAATTCCATAGCTTAACTGTGGAGCCGCATTCGATACTGGCAAACTAGAGGTGGGGAGAGGCAAGTAGAACTCATGGTGTAGGGGTGAAATCCGTTGATATCATGGGGAATACCAAAGGCGAAGGCATCTTGCTGGCCCTGACCTGACACTGAGAAACGAAAGCGTGGGGATCAAAAAGGATTAGATACCCTTGTAGTCCACGCCCTAAACGATGCTGACTAGACATTTGAAGTATCGACCCTTCAAGTGTCGTAGCTAACGCGTTAAGTCAGCCGCCTGGGAAGTACGGCCGCAAGGCTAAAACTCAAAGAAATAGACGGGGACTCGCACAAGCAGTGGAGCATGTGGTTTAATTCGACGGTAACCGAAGAACCTCACCAGGGTTAGAAATTCTGACGAAAGCCTTTCGAAAGATTGGCCCTCGCAAGACGGCAGAACAGGTGCTGCATGGTTGTCGTCAGCTCGTGCCTTATGGTGTTCCGTTAAGTCGGGAAACGAGCGCAACCCTTATTGTCTGTTACAAGTGTCAGACGAAACTGCCCATCTTTGATGGGAGGAAGGAGAGGATGACGTCAAATCAGCATGGCCCTTTGATACCCTGGGCCACACACGTGCTACAATGGATACTACAGCGGGCTGCCAAACCGTAAGGTGGAGCCAATCCCAAAAAGTATCCTCAGTTCAGATTGAGGGCTGCAACTCGCCCTCATGAAGCCGGAATTGCTAGTAAACGCGGATCAGCTATGCCGCGTTGAATACGTTCTCGAGTCTTGTACTCACCGCCCGTCACGTCAAGGGAGCCGGGGATACCCAAAGCATCATTATTATTATGGTTCTAAGGTAGATTCGGTAACAGGGACGAAGTCGTAACAAGGCATGCGTAGCGGAAGCTGTGCATGGAACATCTCCTTTCTAGGGAGTCCGTTCAGTCGGACAAATCTCAATATATTTTTACCTCTGCCAATCCTTTGCGGGATAGACACGTAAAAATAGAGATGCTTTTCTCTGGAGGAGTCGATTGGATTGATTGTTGGAATTCGACAATTAATCTCAGGGCATTAGCCGAACGCCCCAAACATCGGCTGGCTATTTTGAGGCCTAAATCAAAATACTCGGAACAACTATAAAGATTTGAACAACAAAAACCCCCACTGCCTAGGCAAGTGGGGGTTTTTTGTTGTAAGATGAATGCATATGATATCCGCCTACATATATATTTCTATTTTAGCCGCGCTTCTTATAATATTTTTTATTTTAAGCGCTGTTTTAATTATTTTAATAAGAAGAAGGCCGGGAAAAAATATTGAAGCGAGCATAAAAACGATAATTCCCATAGTGTCGCCCCTATTAGACAACGCATTTTTCTGGGTTAATCTTGACGGGTTTATATCTTTCGCGAATGATCACGCCCTGAAAATTCTAAAAATAGACAGTAAAGAAATAGAAAAGACTAATCTGGCGTCGATTTTCGCATCGAATGAAGACGTTAATAAAATACTCCTGATGGAATCGGACAGACCGTTAAAATTACAAACAAATCTCATTTCCAGAGACAAAGAAATCATCCCGACTCAATTAAACGCTGTCTTGATAAAAGCGCTCAATAATCCGATAGGATATATTTTAATAGCAGACGACATTCATCTTCGCGAAATAATGAATGCGCGTCTAGAGATGGAGAAATGTAAAAAATCCGCCGATGATCACAGTAGAATTCATCATGAATACTCCGAAAAAATAAATAAATTAAATACAATTATTCAAAAAATCTTTAGCGCGCCTCAAAATGATTTAATAAATATTATTAAGGAATTTAGCGGGGAGTTGCATAATCTTTTTGAATCATATATGACAACCTGCTGGATACTGGAAGATGGCAACGAGAAATTAAAGTTAATTGCTCAATATGGACTATCAGAAAAAGGAATAGAAAAATTTGAAAAAGATTTTCCGACAAGCAATAAAATAATACAATCCCTTGACCGTAAAGAAGTAACTCTCAACGATATTTCGCTTATGCAAAATTCTCTACGCGTTTTATTGACACAGGAGGGAGTTTCCAATATTGCTGAAGTCCCATTTTTTCGCAAAGATGCGCCATGTGGCGTATTGGAATTTTATCTAAAAAATAAGAGCGATAGCGAAGTAACCAAACAACTCTTAAATCACATTTCTGTTTTACTCACCACAATATGCAGTATCTTTTATATAAAAATTTCCAACGATAATGAGGTTAAGAGGTTGCATGAAGAAAAAACGGCAACAGAAAAAAGGCTAATGGAAAAAGTGGAATCTTGCAGTCTTGAACTTGAGGAGTTGAGACAATTGCAAAAACTGACAATCGGCAGAGAATTAAAAATACTGGAATTAAAAAAGAAAATAAGCGAATTGGAAGACGCTATGCCTGACGGCAGGCAGGCCACGCAAGAATAAGCGCTGTCATGATACTTGTAATTCCGTCACTCGCTCCAGATGAAAGTAAATTTTCACCTGTGGACTCGCTAGAATTACAATTTCACAATATAGCTATGGCAAATAAAGATATTTTTTTAAATAAATACGAAACCAAAGAATACAGCAAAAAGGAAGAAGAGAAGGCAATCATAAATTTGCTCGAAGACTTAAATATAAAATTTCAAGAAATTGATCGATCCAACAAGTCTCTTAGAGATTCGGGAATAGCAACACTTAATATACTTGACGACTATATTACCCTAAATAAGTATATTGAAAAAGAAAGCGCGAAAACACAAGCCATACTGACCAATATGAATGACGGACTTTATGTAGTTGATTTCAATGAAAAAATAATGCTTTTTAATTCGGCTGCAGAAAAGATGTTTGGCTGGACACAAGAAGAAGTACTCGGTAAGAAAGATTCTGATATCTTTACTAAAATAAAATTTGCTAATTTAGCGACATATGAAACCGGGGGACTATCAAAAATGATTCATAATACATGGAAACAAGGAAAAACCATAAATCTATCCTTTCTTTCTTTGCCACAAAAAAATAATACTGAGGTTATAGTGTCAATTTCCGCGGCTCCCATCCTTGATGCCAATAAAAATATCATCTCCGGAGTTGTGACCCTACGCGATATGCGACATGAATTTGAAATAGACAGGGCAAAAACTGAATTCGTATCAGTGGCCTCCCATCAATTACGTACTCCGCTTGCCGCGATTAAATGGTTTTTAGAGTTAATATTTGACGGAGATGCAGGAAAAATAACAGCAAAACAAAAAGATTTTTTTTCTCAAATCAACGAATCCACTGAAAGAATGATAGACTTAGTTAATGCTCTTTTGAATGTTTCTAGGATAGAAACCGGCAGAATTATTATTGATCCCCAGCCAACGGATCTCGTAGCATTAACTCAAAAAACAATAGCAGAAATGAATCCGATTTTTGAAAAACGAAAACAAGTTTTCACATTCATTAAGCCCAAAGACGATATCCCCAATATCAATATAGATCCCAAACTTGTTTTTGAAGTAATAATCAACATTCTTTCCAATGCTTCAAAATATACGCCAGAGAAAAAATCAATAAAATTAAGCATTGAAAAAATTGATAAAGAGGTGCTATTCAAAATAACTGATACGGGATACGGGATACCGGCTCATCAGCAACACAGGATATTTGAAAAATTCTTCAGGGGAGAAAATATAATGAAACATGCGCCAGAAGGCACGGGGCTTGGTCTTTACATAGTGAAAGCTATTGTGGAATCATCGGGTGGACGTATTTGGTTTAGTTCGGAAGAAGATCGCGGAACGACTTTTTATTTTGCTTTGCCACTTACAGGAAGCGTGGCAAGAACAGGAGATAAAAGCGTAGAACTGACGAAGAGATTCATCTGAAGTAACTCCCAACGATTGACATTTGACGATTGACAATCAAAAACTCGGCAGATCTGCCGAGTTTTTATAATTATATTGGTGCGCGTGGAAGGAATCGGACCTTCTGCCACTTCATTATCAGTGAAGTGCTCTACCAATGAGCTACACGCGCAAAATTGACTAAATTTACAGTTAGTAGTTAACAATTAACCATATAAATATATAGAGATTTTAGTGAAAAATCAAGGCGCCCAAGTTAAATGTTATTTGTTAAATGTTAAATGGCGGCTTTTTGAGGTTATCCACAGGAGATGGCAGAATGGGTATATTATTTAAGCCAAATTTTTGGTATAATTTAATCAGCAGAACTGTTTTAAAGACAGTCCTATCTGCTTTAACTGGTCGATATTACTTATTTGAAAGTTCTTAATTACTAGTAGTTAATAATTTAAATTAATAATCTAATAAAGCACTAATGATTTTAAGGGTGGCCACTTTTAAAATCAATAAATGCGAATAAACAAACAAAAAGTGATTTATCAAAACTGGTACGATATTTTTGCTGTTTCATTCCAAGCGGTATGGGATAAATTCTTTTCTGCATTGCCAAATGTTTTTGTGGCAATCATTATCTTCATTATCGGTTGGGTTTTGGCGCATGCTGTTAGCAAAACAATCAAAAGCATAGTTGCTCTCACAAAGATTGACAATGCTCTAGCTAAACTTAAAGTTGATCAAGTTATTTCAAGATTCGGTTGGAGACTTGATGCCGGAAAATTTATTGGGGAATTAGTGAGGTGGTTCTTGATTATCGCGTTCTTATTGGTATCGTCCGATATTGTCGGTCTTTCAGCAGTATCTCAATTCTTAAGCGACATTTTACTCTACATTCCTAATGTAGTAATAGCCGCTGTTATTTTGTTGATAGCCGCTATCGTTTCCAATTTCTTACAGAGAATCGTTGTTGCATCCGCTTCGGCTGCGCAACTTGCCGCTGCAAATTTTGCTGGTCTCGTAACAAAATGGGCGGTATTGATATTGGGTTTCTTAATTGCTGTTGAACAGCTCGGCATTGCCCAAATTTATCTTGGTACTCTCTATACCGGAATTATTGCCATGCTAGCTATTGCTGGCGGTTTGGCATTCGGTCTTGGAGGTAAAGATCAAGCATCCGCATTTCTTTCACGACTTAGCGAAGAAGCAAGAGAGAGAAGATAATTTCTTCAAAGAATTAGAATTCTTTTAAAACAAAAACCCCTTAATCGGGGTTTTTGTTTTAAAATATATTATTAATATTTCTGTGGATAAACTCTTATAAATTCGTATACGGCATCAAGGCCATAAATCTGGCCCTTTTAATTGCCAAAGCTAAGGCTCTTTGGTGCTTTGCGCAACATTTACTGCGTCTTACTGGCTTAATTTTAGCTTGCATAGAGACAAACTTTCTTAAAAGTTCAGACTCTTTATAATCAATATAGCCAATGTTCAACCTGCAAAAATAGCAGGATTTTTTTTCTAAAATCTCAATGGTATTTTGTTTGTGATACATGTAAACGCGATACTAATATACTAATACATGCTAATGATACGAATAATACTAATGAAATTCATTCGTATTATTCGTTGCATTCGTACCGATTCGTATATTGGCATTATATTTTCTTAAAATGGTATATCTTTCATCTCTATTTCTCCATCGCTCTCAATAACCGGGATTTCCTCGCCGGAACTCGATTGTTTTTCATCACTCAATCTATTATCAGAAGAATTGCCGCTCAGCTTCGGACCCATTTGCATTCCCTCCGCGATAACCTCTGTTTTATATTTTTTTGTGCCATCTGGCGCATCCCATGACCTTGTCTCAACACGACCCTCAATAAAAACCAGTTTTCCCTTTTGAAGATATTGGGCGCATATCTCTCCCAACTTTCCCCAAGCCACGATATTATGGAACTCCGCCTTTTTTTGTTTCTGTCCTTCTTTATCCGTCCACATTCTATTTGTTGCTATTGAGAAATTAGCAACAGTTTGTCCGGAGGGAGTAGTTCTTGATTCCGGATCTCTGGCTACATTACCGAGAAGAAATATTTTATTTAAATTCATACACTTTGCTTGCGCGATACTAATATACTAATAGCATACGAATTATACTAATCCGCCGCCGCGGATTCGTTGTATTCGTATCGATTCGTATATTGGTATTATATTAGCTAGTTTTTTCTAGGATTTCTTCCAATTTCTTTTCTATCTCCGCTTCCAATTTCAGTTTATCTTCGGATTTTACAGATTTTCTTGATTGACTTTCGCTTGGCTGAGTAATTCTTTGGAACTTTTCCTTGATTTCTTCTTCTTGGCGCTTCATGAAGGACAAATAATTATTATCAACAGTAATAACAAGATATCTTAAAATATAATCCTCTAATCTTAATTTTTTGTCCAGGGATTTCAAATCCCTTGGGTTGAGATTAAAAAGCATATAGCCAAAATAACCCTGCTTTGCTTTTTTTATGGGGTAGGTGAGTTTTTTTTTCTGGACTGTTTGTTCTTTGATGATTTCACCGGAAAATTCAGCAATTGAATCTTTTATTTTCTGAAGATAGACGTTTTGTACTTCCTCTTCTTTAATATCCGGATTTAAAAAATATGCTATTTCGTATTGTGTCATGCCGATTTTGTCCCCATGGAATATAAATTATTTAATTAATTTATAATTGAAAGGGAATTAATCAATTATTTACTTTGAAAATGTAGCGCCTAATTATTTTATTTCATGGGGCTACAAAATTGAGCACCCTGTTAAATAAAATTTGAGAATACCCCTCAAATTTTAACTTTGATTTTTTAAAAATCAAAGTTATTTAACGGGGTAAGGTTTTGTATCTAAAATTTATACGTTCTGCGGACTTCAAATTTTAGACAAAACCCTTAGATACCCCTACCAAAGTTGAGTATAATCTACTATGAAATAATAAAAAAAGCAAGCAAAAACCCCCAGATATCGGGGGTTAGTAATGGTCTTTGACCCTAGAATATAATACCTTATTAATAATATGACAATCAGCAACCGTTTTGGTCCCGTATATAACTTACCGCGCCGCATTTTTTGCAATACTTGTAAAAAAATACTGGAGGGATCAATCTATCACCAGTCGGCGTATTAAATGTAGTATGCACAAGACCTGTTTCTAAAATTTCTCCTCCGCATTCTTTGGGACGCCCCTCTTTTATGTATGCCAGTCTGCATATCTTTGACATACCCAACCTCCTTATTTTATTGTTCTATTCTTCACATTTTCATTATATCAAGCACCCGCGTCCTTCTTTTTAATATCATATTGCTTCAGAAGGGCATCAACTATAATTTTTATTCCTTCTTTGTTGCGATATCGGAAGGTTATATTCTGGCACTCACAGATATTGTAATCAACACCACATAAAGCTTGTCTTATGTGCAACTCAAGAGCATTCTCTATGCGTCCATAAAACTCCTGCTGATCCTTGAATTCTTTGGCTCTCTTAGTAAACAAAGCATCATCTTTTTCCTTTACGGCTTCAACCGATTCTTTGGTCTTTGGCTGAAAATATAAGGCCTTTCTACCACACCGCTCCTTTTTGGGCCAAAAAACACCAAACAAAGCATCAAGCATCCCATCATCCATGCGAAAGCCGCAACAAGAATGCTTATTATTTTCAGGGTGATAGCAACCACCGCCTATTTGATTATCCGAATAAAATGCACATTCCCCACAGACAAGTAGCCAGTTGAATTCATCTTTATTATTTTTCTGCATTTCGATTAACCCCCCCCTTTTTTAAGAACCTTCTTTGCCATATTTATAATCCAAAGATTAACCAAAGTCAATTATTTCGTTTTCAATAATGTCCTCTTAAACCTTAAACTCCATAACATCACCATCTTTTACAATGTATTCCTTGCCTTCGGTACGCAAAAGTCCCTTATCGCGGGCGGCGGCAAATGAGCCAGTATTTAATAAATCTTGCCAGAATATCACTTCCGCGCGAATGAATTTTTCTTCAAAATCGGAGTGGATGGCGCGGCCAGCGCGAGGAGCGGCAGAATTTTTCGGTATAGTCCAAGCTCTCGTTTCTGTTTCACCGGTCGTAAAATATGTTATCAATCCTAAAAGTTCATAACCTTTGTGAATCAATTGATTGATACCGCCATCATCCTTAACACCAAGCTCTTTTTTGTATTCAATCTTTTCCTCCTCGGAAAGCTCGTTTAATTCTTGTTCGATTTTAGCGTCAACCGTAGTCCAAATGTTGCCGTTTTTTTCAAAAAATTCTATTAACTTTACATACCTTTCATCATTTATCTCGTCTAAATTAACCGCTCCTGATTTCTTGTTTAATACATACAATATTGGTTTGATAGTCAAAAGACCAAAAGATTTTATAAATGGCTTTTCCGCTTCGGAAAATTCAATAGAGGAGGCGAGAATGCCCTTCTTTAAAGCGTCTTGGATTTTTGTCAGCGCCCCAAGCTCCAAAATAGCGTCTTTGTTGCCCGTACGAGTATTTCTTTGCGCGCGTTCGATTTGTTTGGTCACCGAATCTAAATCAGCCAAAATCAGTTCTGTGTTTATAACCTCAATATCCGAGAGGGGATTAATCCTGCTTTCAACATGTATGATATTGGGGTCTTCAAAAATTCTCACTACTTCAGCGATCGCATCCGTCTCGCGTATATGCGAGAGAAATTTATTGCCTAATCCTTCGCCCTGCGAAGCACCCTTAACCAACCCTGCGATATCCACAAATTCAATGGTGGCAGGCACAATTTTTTTGGTTTTTGAAAAATCGGCTAATTTTTGCAATCTTTCATCGGGCACGGCAACAACACCGACATTCGGGTCGATAGTGCAAAATGGATAATTGGCGCAGTCCACCTGTTTTTTGGTTAATGCCTTAAATAAAGTTGACTTCCCGACATTGGGTAAACCAACAATTCCTATTTGTAATGCCATAATTTTTGGTTTTTATTTTTTTATGATAAACTAAACAAGATAAAATCATAATTTATTTTTGTATTAAAATCAATGGAAAACCGCGAAACAATAAATAAAATTTTCAAAGCATATGATATAAGAGGAAAATACCCAGAAGAGTTGAACGAAACTATCGCCTATAGAATCGGGCAGGCGGTTAGTGATTATTTTTTTCCGACACAAATTTTAGTTGGTCGCGATCATCGAGATTCTTCCTATCCCTTATTTCAGGCTATTTCCGGAGGGATAATGAATCAAGGTGTTGATATTGTAGATATCGGCGTTTGCACAAGTCCGATGTTTTATTTTGCCGTGGCAAAGGGAAATTACGAAACAGGGGTAATGATTACCGCCTCGCATAATCCGTACATATATAATGGCGTAAAAATCGTTAAAAAAATGGCTGTTCCGCTGGGAATTGGCTTAGGACTGGAAAATATAAACGATCTTGTCACAGAGGGTAATTTTCACAAATCGCAAAAACAAGGAACGGTAAAATCAATTGACTTAACAGATGAATACGTAAATTATCTAAAGACATTCCAAAGCGTAGCTCTTGATAAAAATTTGAAAATTGTGCTGGATCCGTCAAATGGCCCGGCTGGGAAATTGGCATATAAAGTTTTCGGGGACGAAATAAATTCAATAAATATAAACTTTGAGCCTACGGATGACAAGAATAAAGATCCCAATCCCCTAAAACCAGAGACCAGAAAGCAAGCGGAAGAAATCGTAATAAATCAAAAGACCGACGGAGCATTTTTATGGGATGGCGATGGAGACAGGTTTTTCGTGTTGGATGAAAAAGCCAGATTAATACCTGGAAATTTCGTGACCGCAGTACTTGCCGAATACATTCTCAAAAAACATCCCAACGAAAAAGTTATCTGTGATTTAAGGCTTTCAAGGGCGGTATTTAAAATAATAGAAAGAAGTGGGGGATTGCCGATAATGAACCGCGTTGGACACTCTTATATTAAGGACCGGATGCGGAAAGAAAATGCGATTTTTGGCGCGGAAATGTCCGGACATTATTATTTCCGCGGCCAATCAAGCCAAGGACTTCATGAGTTTTATTCTGATAATGGCATCATACCGGCTCTGTATTTACTGGAGATAATGAGCCAAAAAACAAAAAAACTCTCTGAACTTTTTGACCCGTTTTTTGAAAAATATTTTATAAGCGAGGAGTTAAATTTTAAAGTTCGCGATTCTCAACAAACCTTGAAATTAATTGAAAATGAATTCTCTGGGACAAACAAAGAAGGCGAGCAAGCGGAAATAATAAAATTGGACGGATTAACCATTCAATTTAAAGATTGGTGGTTTAATATTCGTCCATCCAACACCGAACCAGTTATGAGAGTCATTATCGAAACCAGCACAAAAGAATCCTTAAAAGATAGGATAGATTTACTCACCAGGATGCTTTCTGTGAATACAAGATAATAAAATACCGCGATGGTTTTTCCATCGCGGTATTATCATTTAAACGAGTTACTCAAGTTGCTTTTCTGTCAATGACACGAGGCACTTTACGGATCCATCAAATCTTTGAGAGCCAATCCATTGATCACATTTTGCGCAAATCAAGAAATATTCAAATGAAGCGTCGCTTCTGGCATTATATCTCTTAATTATTTTTCCATTATGTTTGCATCTTTTTGATCTTGCTTTTTTTAATGTGCTCAGTTTCATCTCCAATGTAGTTTTCTCGTCTTCCAATTTCTGTATTTCCGCCTGCACCCTTTTTTGCATTTTTTCTATTTTAATGTTCCAATAAGCAACCCCTTTGTCTATCTTGTTGATTTGATCTTTTATTTTCACTTCTCTTTTCATCTCTCCCTCCTTACTGGGTTTGTAAAATTAAAGTTTTTTTGTGAAATCCGCTCTCTGGTATTGTTTGTTTCGACTGTACGTTGGCTTTGCATTTTGCATTTTTAGTTTTACGTTTTCTTTGTATCATATCTCTATAATTACTGGCAATATCATCGGACGGCGTTGAGTTTGTTGAAATAAATATTGTCCGATTTTATCGCGAATATTATCTTTGACATATTCATAATTTGCCTCTGCATCCGCTCTGGATGCTGATTTCTCAACAATATATTTGGCGCGTTTTCTTACTTCGGAAAGCAATTCTCTCGCTTCGCGAAGGTATACAAACCCGCGCGAAATAATATCGGGGTTACCACGCACTTTACCCGTTTTACTGTCTATCACTGCAATGATTACAAACATTCCGTCTTCCGCAAGCATTCTTCTATCGCGAAGCACAACTTCTCCAATATCTCCGACGCCAAGTCCATCAACCATAACATAATTTGCCGGAACAACCTGCTTAATAATATTTATCTTGGACGGATTTAATTCTAAAATATCGCCATTTTCAATAAGGCCTATATTTTCATCGGTATATCCCAAACCCTTAGCCAATTCAGCATGAAGCTGTAGCATATAAAATTGACCGTGAATGGGCACAAAATATCTCGGCTTTATCAGAGATATCATCATTTTTAGATCTTCCACCTGCGCATGACCGGAAGCGTGAATATCCATCATTTTATAATGGAAAATTTTCGCACCTTGACGCGCGATTAAATCTTTTAAAAACTGCACTGTCCTTTCATTGCCCGGCACCACAGAAGAGGAGAATACAACAGTGTCGTTTTTATGAAGACGGACAAATCTATGCTCACGATTAACTATACGCATCAGCGCTGCGCTACTTTCTCCCTGCGCGCCCGTGCATATAATCACGGCTTTATTATGCGGATATTCATCAATATCTTTTATATCAATTATTGTGCCTTTCTGAATTTTTAAATATCCCAATTCCCTCGCGATTTCCACATTAGATTTCATACTATACCCCTCAATAGCAACTTTGCGGCCATGAGCTTCTGCCAGCATGATTATTTGTTGAACCCTGGATAAAAGAGAGGAAAAGGTGGATACAATTAGTCTGCCTTGAGTGTTCTGAAAAACTTCATCAAGATTTTTCATAATAACCGATTCGGATAAAGTACTGCCAGCCTGTTCCACGCCGGTGCTGTCGGAAAGTAACGCTAAAATACCTTTCTCGCCAAATTTGGAAAATACATTTAAATCAGTCGGATAGTCACCAACCGGAGTAAAATCAAATTTAAAATCGCAAGTATGAATAACCGTTCCGACAGGAGTATGTATGGCAAGCCCGATGGCATCGGGAATATTGTGATTTATATGGTATGCCTCAACAGTAAAATGCCCAAGGGAAATCGGCTCTATTTTTGATTTATCAATTGGGTGTATTTCCAGTTTGAGCAAATTAGGAAATTCCTCTTGCCTTTTTAAAATTATCCCGCGCGAAAGGGGGGTGGCAAAAATCGGCGGATTACCCAATTTTTCAATCAAATAAGGAATTGCTCCAATGTGGTCAAAATGTCCATGAGTGATAAATATGCCGCGAATATTCTTTTCTTTTCCCTTGAGATAAGAGATATTGGGAATAATAAAATCTACGCCAGGCATATCCTCTTCGCGGAAACGAAGTCCCACATCTACAATTATAATATCGTCTTTATATTCTAAAACCATCATATTGCGTCCAACTTCACCAAAACCTCCGAGCGGCACAATTTTTAAATTCTCGTTTGCAATATCAATCGGAAAAGTTGGCATCTCCTGAAAAGCAAATTCCCCCTCTCTTGGGATAGAAGGGTGAAATCTCATCTGTTGCGGCCTCATTCTTGATCGTCCGGATCGTTTCGATTCCGTCTGTCTTGTTTCTCCGGCAGACTCGCCTGTACGAGTAGGTCTTCCTGCATAAGCAGGTCTTCTTTGCCCATCGCGAGATTGGAGCGGCGGACGAGAACCAGCAAATCTACTGCGCTCCGGGACTGTTTTTTGCAAATCTCGTTTTGGTTGAATTTGTCCGGCTTGACCCAAGGATACATCTTTACGCCCAAAACCAGCGCTAAAACCAGGGGGGGAATATTTTCTTTGCCCCTGTCCGTATCTTCTTCCCGTATGACGTTGTCCCGGATACGCTCTTCTTATGGGCGTATGGGATGTTTTTTTCTCTTGTTCTTCCATAATTTAATATCTTAGTGTGTTAATTAATAATGGTGCCGATGGAGGGATTTGAACCCTCAAGCCTTGCAGCACACGCTCCTGAAGCGTGCGTGTTTGCCAATTTCACCACATCGGCATTGGAGAGTGAAATAAATCTGCGCCTTGCCCCGCCCCAAATACGCAAAATTTATTTATTCAAGGCGTTTTTTAATTCATCTATTAGGGGGGTCAAAATCGGATCCTGATTTTTTATATCAGCGAATTTTAAAGACAAAAATCCCCCCATAAAGAGCGTAAAAATAATTTTCTCAAAAATATTTTTTAAATTAAAAGTGTCAAAATCTACAATTGAAAAATCAAAACCTCTCTTATTAATCATTTGCGTCATAATATCCATCCTTTTATTGATTCTTTTCTGACTATCTGCGCTATCTTTTAAAAATATGGAATAAAATCTCAAGTTTAATGATTCGTCTGCGAAACCCTGAATCTCATTATGCTGGCATTCCGGCAAAAAATTTGAAAATGCATGAATTTTAGCGTTTTCATTGAAACTAATCTTTAAAAAATAAGCCAATGAATCCATCTTCAAAGAAGAATAAATGAGCGGCGTTTTTCCGCCGATTTTCGCGGCAATATCATTTGCGCTATCTTCAATTGTTTTAATTCTCAAATTCCTGACTCCATCTTTCAATTGACGGATAACATTCATTGGCAATATTTTAGAATTTACCACAACGCCCACTAAAGCTGAAAACATATAAAATGCGGATAGGCGAGGCGGTAAACTATTTAAATCGATGCTTATGAACGGGGTTTTGTTCTTTATTGCCAAGTCTTTCAATTTTCCGCCGCTAGCCATAGCTAAAATTTTTAATTTTTGAGATAGGGCTTTTTTATATGCAGAGATGGTTTCTTCGGTATTGCCCGAATAAGATATGCATACCATAAAACTATTTTTTGTGATTGTCAATGGGAGATCATAATCTTTATGTAAATACACAGGAATTTTTATTTTAAATTCATTAAAAACGGCTTGCAAAAATTCTCCAGCTAAAGCCGACCCGCCCATACCGCAAATCACTATTTGATCCGGTTTTTTTGCCAATTTTATATTTTGAGAGGCCTTTAATCCGGATTCTGCTTGAGAGGGGATAGACAAGAGTAAATCCCTGAAATTGAGAGAATTCATAATGCGATTAAATAATACCAGATAAAATTAAAAAAGTGAAATCCCTGCTTATCTTCTTTAAGGAATATTCGGGAAAAAATGAAGTTCGGAATTATTTTGTTTTCCTTTGCGTTTTAATATACCATTTTTCTATATTGGAAAATCTTCTGGCTGGAGAAGCGATATTTTTAATATCAACGCCCCTAATCAAACCGGACATCGCATAAAGATAATGCGGACTAAATAAAAATATGGCCGGCAGATCCTCAGTTATTATTTGCTGAAAAGTATCATATTTTTTAATGCGTTCATTATAATTCATCGTTTGCCTTGCTTGTTCAAGTAATTTATCAACATCCGGGCTGTCATACATGGCAAGATTAAGACCGGGATCTTTTTTCTGGGAAGAATGCCAAAAAGAAAACGGATCCGGATCCATATATAATATCTCCCCAAAGAGCAAGGATTCAAATTCTCTGGGTCTTATAACTTTCTGAGTTAGATCATTTATATTTTCAACCACTATATTCACTTTTATGCCGCCGATTGCTTCCCACTGCTGTTTTAAAAGATTTGCAATTTTAACCAGCTCCACCCAATCCGAAGTATAGAGGGTTATTTCCAATTTTGTCGGTTCCTTATCTATTTTAGAGAATTTTTTATCCAATATGCCGTCTTTGTCGCTATCTTTCCACTCGGATAATTCTTTTTTGGCTTTTTCCAATGAAAAATCATAAGTCGCGGTAAAATTTTCTATTCCCAGAATTCCCCTTAAAATCGGGGTATCAACGACATCGGCTTGGCCGAGCAAAACCTCATCAATAATCTGCTGTTTATTCGTCGCAAAAGCGAGAGCCCTGCGCACCTTCTTGTCGGTTAATGCCCTGCTTTTTGTTTGATTGAAAAAAATTGCAAAATATCTCGGTATTTTTAATTCTCGCACAATCGTTTCCCTGATTGATGAAATTCTATCTTTATTTTGCGGAGATAAATAAGAAATTCCGTCAACTTCATTGTCTTTGAATGCTTTTATTGTATCTTCTTCTGAATCATAAAACTTCAATGTAACAATATCAATAAACGGTTTGCCAAGGTAATAATTTTCATTGGCTTTCAAATCAATTTTCTTTACTATATTCGTCTTTTCAGAATCTTTTTCAATTTTTAGAAATTTATACGGTCCCGTGCCGATGGGAGACAAATTATAATCGGAAATTTGAGCGGTTGACGGAGGAATATTTTCCCAAATATGCTTTGGTAATATGCCAACGGTTAAATTTTCTAAAAATGGCGCGAAAGCGTTATTTAATGAAAATTTTACGGAAAAATCGTCAATTTTTTCAATATTCACGCCTCGCCAATTTAAAGCCATCGGACTTTTATATTCTGGGTTTTGAAAAGCATTTATGGTAAAAACAACGTCATCAGCAGTCAATTGCTTGCCATTATGCCAAAAAACATTTTTGCGGATATTAAAAATATAAGTTTTCCCGGAATCTAAAATTTCATATTTTTCAGTAATGTCCGGCTCTAATAGTCCGGTATTATTATATTTCATCAACCCGGAGAATATCAAAACCCTGAGAGCCGCGTCGACTTCATTGGTTTCCGCAAATAACGGATTGATGTATTGCGGATATCCGACTAGGGCTTCTTTATATTGTCCGCCCCATGCCGGAACTATAACGGTATTTTTATAATAATAATTTATGAATATGCCAAGAGAACTTAAAATAAAAATAAAAACGAGCAATAGCAAAATCAAGCGTTCTCTTAGGGCCAGAACCTTAGACAAGGCGCGCCATCTTGGCCACGAAGGAATATTGAGTTTTAAAAAAATACTCATTATTTAAATTATGAGCGAGAGCTCACTTAACTTACTTATCAGAGGAGAATCTGCGCAAAGGCAGAAACAAAAAATAAAATAGCGAGGATAATTGTAGTATAAAACAGTATCTTCTCAATCCCTCGTTTTGTGCTGTATGAACCCATATCTTGGCCACCAAAAACTCCGCCAAGACCTGCGCCTCTTTGCTGCATTAAAATAGTTATAATCAAAAAAACTGAAAGCGCCAACTGGACCAGTTGAAGCCAATTATTTTTTAAGTAATCCATTGTATTTTTTAATTTAATTTATTATTCCAAACAGCATATCATAAACGCCGTTTCTTTTCAACCCCCGCGCTCCAGAAAGCGCCGCGAGCCCTGCTTACAAATTTATAACCGAGAAACTTAAAACTTAAAACCAATTAAGACTAAACACTAAAAAAATTTAAATATGTTTTTGGTCTTTAGTATTGGGTATTTCTTGATTGTCTATTATTTCTTTATGTATTATAATATATTTATAATTATTTATTGCACTATATTCATCTTATGGCACAAGCAAAAATAATCGCTCGCGGCGGGATTGAAGATGCCGAGAGAAACTTATTGCACAAAAAGGCGCTTATTATAGAAGATAATAAAGACATGCTTTCGATAATCGGCGATAGTTTTATATCAAGAGGATTTGAAATATTAAAAACACCGTCGGGGAAAGAGGGGATAGAACTTGCCAAGAAAGAAATTCCTGATGTAATTATTTTAGATATTCTACTTGACGATATTGACGGTTTTGAGGTGTTGACGATTTTAAGAGAAGATTCGGACACACATTTAATACCTATAGTGATTTACACTAATTTGCAAAGCACCACGGACAAAATGGCTGGCATAAAACTCGGCGCTGATGCGTACTATCAAAAAACGGAATTATCTCCACTCAATTTAGCCAATCAAACAAAGGAACTATTAAAGTTGGCGTAATATTTTCAATACTGGAACATGGAAAAAGAGATTGCAATAAAAACAGAGAATGTCAACGTTATTTATGACTGGGGAAAGCCAAGTGAAACAAAAGCATTATCAGACATAAACACAACAATCTACGAAGAAGATTTCGTGATTTTTTTCGGTCCGTCCGGATGTGGAAAATCCACCATGCTCTATACAGTGTCCGGCATTGAAAAACCGACCTCAGGAAAAATTTTTGTGCTGGGTAAAAACATCACGGAATTTTCTCCGATGGAATCCGCCAAATTTCATAGAGCCCAGATTGGCATGGTTTTTCAGGCGTATAATCTTATACCGACTTTAACTGTTATAGACAATGTAGCCCTGCCTCAGGTATTTAGGGGCATATCGCGTGAAAAAAGATTGCTTCGCGCGAAAATTTTACTTCAAAGATTTGACATACTGCCTCAAGCCGATAGATTGCCGAGTGAGCTTTCCGGTGGTCAACAACAAAGAGTGGGTATAGCCCGTGCGCTCATTAACGAACAACCGATTATTTTCGCCGATGAACCGGTTGGAAACCTTGATTCCAAGTCAGCAAAGATAGTGCTGGATATTTTATATGATCTGAATGTTAAAGATAAAAAAACCGTTATTTTAGTTACTCATGATCCGTCACTCCTAAAATATGCGACTCATATTATTTATATGAAAGACGGGTTTATCGTCGGGGAAAAGAGATTCTCTCCAAAACAAAGAGAAGTAACCGTATCCTCGCAATTAGAACAGCCGTTTGTATCATCTCTGTCCGGCTTTAGCTCCCAATCAACAACAATATCACCGATAGAATCATCTGCCGCAGAAAAAAGCAAAAAGCGAGAAGAAATGGCCAAAGAACTTGTTGAAACAATGCAGATTGACGGTACGGAAACTGCAAGAGCCGTAGAGCCAAAAATAATACAAACAGAGCCAAAAATAACCGCTCCGCAAAAAGAACTGACTATAGGAGAGTTAATAAAAGGAAACCGCGAACAAGAACAGATCAAAAAATAATTACCTAATCTTAGATTGTAAAATGGCTTCAACAAAAAAACTTGCGCGTTATATATATGAAAACCAAAAAAGAGGGTTTTCCGATATAGAGATATATCAACTTCTAGAACAAAGCGGCTGGGAGAAAAACGATATTGATGGCGCTTTCTTGCGTGCCCATTTACTTAAAAACATCGACATTATTCTATCGTCGCCATTCTTATATCTGAAAAATGGGTTTAGAGAAATGTTTAAACTTTTAAAATTTATTTCTATTTCTGGTCCGCAAAATATAAACCTTTATTTTCAAAGAAAGAAAAAACAGAAAATACATAATCAGAATACGATTAAAGAAGTTTCTAAATATATCGAGAAAAATCTGCAAAAAGGAGCGCTTGAAAACGATATTTTTATTGAACTTTTAAAAACGGGGTGGAATGAAACAATAATAAACAAATCATTTTCGCTCGCTCATTCCAAGATATTCAAAGAAAAGTCCGCTTTATTCCTAAAATCTCTGGCTCTTCTTCCACACACTATTTTTAAAAAAATATTTATCTTGATATTTTCAATTTCTAAAAATATCTTATTTGAACTGCCAATAACAATATTCAGTACCGCTAAGAAAGCATTAATTTTCGCATTTATGGGAAGCCGCCAATTATTATCTAGTATTGCTGCTCTGGTGAAGAAATTACTAATCAATATTTTTTATAAAAAACCTGCATCCAAAATTATTTCCAAGGTTTCTCCTGTGGAAAAATTATCAATCGCGCAAAAAATCAAACCGATAATTTTTAATACAATAGATTCCCTTAAAAAAACATCTGCTAAATTTATATTATTATTCAAGAAAAAAACTCCAAGCATTGAAAAGGGGATAGCGTTGAAAATTATCAGGCGGTCTCCAACTGCTCATTTTTTCAGCAACATAAAATATTTCATCAAGTCTTACGATACGGCATTGCCCCGCCTGAAACAAAAATTGGCTTATTCGCTGTCGCGATCAATTATGAGATCAAGAGGAAAGTTATTGAGGATATTTTTCTCCTTCAAGGATTTTATAGGGCATGATCTTAGATTTTTAACAAAAAAAGTATTCATTGTATGGTCGCCCCTATTGATAAAAAACATCTATAATTTCCTTACCAGTGCATACATTTCCAATCTGATCAAATCAACGCCTGGATTTATTTTAAAAGCGGCTTTATCGCCGTTCATATTAATTTATAAAATAATTCTTTTCCCCATCGGGTCAATTAAAAAAATTAATATTGAAATTTTCAACATTCCATTTGAACTTGCAGAATTTTTTATATTAAAAATTTACAAAAATTTTAAAAAAGTGATTTTATCCGCGACTTTGTCGCTGGCCAATAAATTAAACTTTTCTGTCAAATCTTTGCGGAAAATTATTATGCCGACTTCAAAAGAAGCTGCTTTCCTGCCGCAAAATCTTTCAGAGGTCCCGATTGGCGAGGTTTCTGACGCAATGCGAGCAATTGATGTTTTAGCGATCGCATCCAGAATGTTCAAAACAAGAAGAATGAGAACTTTTTTAACAATTTTAGGCATCGGCATCGGCATCGGCGCGATATTATTTTTAGTTTCGCTCGGATACGGACTTCAAAGAATTTTAATTGAGGAAATCGCAACTTCAGACGCGCTTTTAAGCTTAGATATTGCAACGCGCGACGAACGATTGATACCCCTTGATAAAGAATCCGTAAAAAGTCTTACTGATTTGCAAGAAGTCTCTTATGTCAGCCCGTTGATATCCGTTGCTGGACAAATTTCCCTGGGAAACATAACTGCCAACACAATAGTAAATGGAGTTTTGCCCAATTATTTTAAATTAGCCGGAATTTCAGCAGATGCGGGAGAATTATTTAAAGAGGGAGAGGAAGATAAAATTTTAATTTCATTGCCCATGGTCAAACTTCTGGGATTTACTTATATTGAACAAGAATTATCAGAAGAACAATTAAACGAAATAATCGGTAAATCAATTTCTGTGGTATTGCTTATTCCAACGCAAACAGAGACCGGTCTTGAAGAAGTCCAAACCGTGGAATTTAAAACCGAATTTAAAATAAGCGGGATAATAGAAGACTCAGCTGAAAGTTTAATTTATTTTCCATTATCGCGCCTTGAAAATGTCGGAGTTACAAAATATCAAAGCGCAAAAGTGCGTGTTAAAAGTAATGATTCTATTGAAGCGGTTCGCACCAAATCCGTAGAAATGGGATTTATTGTTGCCGCGCTATCGGATACCGTAGAACAGGCAAACAGAGTTTTTCAGGTCTTACAAATAGTTCTGGCGTTATTTGGAATCGTGGCTCTTGCCGTATCCGCCATTGGAATGTTTAACACCATGACAATCGCCTTACTTGAAAGAACCCAAGAAATCGGTATTATGAAATCACTGGGAGCATCCAATCGCAATGTTTGGGAATTATTTTTAGCCGAATCAATTATTATGGGGTTTCTGGGCGGAGTAGGGGGAATTTTAGTCGGCTATATCAGTTCCGAGGGGTTTAATTTAATGATCAGAATTTTGGCGGGAGCGCTGGGAGGGAGAAAGGTCCAGCTCTTTGAAAGGCCCTGGTGGTTTATATTGACTATTTTAATATTTTCCACCATTGTCGGATTATTCACTGGGCTTTGGCCGGCGCGGCGCGCGGCGCGTATAAATATTCTTGCAGCATTGAGATATAAGTAGATTAGTTTTTTAAAAAATAAAAAGTAAAGGAGGATAACGACCATGGACGGAGATGATACTACAATAGATAAGCGAGGTGTAAAAATCCCCCTAAGACAAGCAATTGAAACAATAGTTATGATAAAAGGAGTATCCAAAATAATGATATATCCCCAAAAAATAGAAATCCACGTATCCGATGCCAAGACAAAACAAAAAATAGAAAAAAGAGTCGAGGGGTTACTTAAGGATATGAGCGAATATGAAATCTTAATTTCCAACTAAAAATACCGGCAAAATATGCCGGTATTTTTTATTTCGGCGGAGATTGTCCCGAGAAACTTTTATTTTATATAAAAATCGCTTTTTAATTTTTTGCTTCTTAATTTTCTATGATAAGCAATGGCGAATCTATGCGCTTCATCGCGGAGATTTCTTAAAAATAAAGATAAATCCCGCGATAAATCTTTAAGTGATATTTGTTTCAAAGAACTCACAAACAATCTATCCGGATTTTTGGCAAGTGACGCGCCTTTAATTTTGCTGTTTTTTAAAACTTTTTGCGCAACGCCAAATTGAGAGATGCCTCCGTCAACAATAATCAACTCAGGCGTTCCCCACTCTTTGTGATTCAATCTTCGCGTCAAAATTTCTCTCATCATCGCGGGGTCATCCGCGCCAAAAATGGTCTTTATTTTGAATTTGCGATATTTTGAACGGTTAATTCTCTCTCCGTCAAAAACCGCCATTGAAGCCGTAGCCAATTGCCCCGAAATATTGGAAACATCATAAAATTCAATTCTATTAATCTTAATGCCAAAAATGCGGCTAATTTCATCCCTTGCCGCAATTATTGATGCTCGACCCCCATGATTGCGGGGATCATAATCTTTAACTCCGATAATTTTGTGCTGAAAAACATTGTTCAACGCGCTAATTTTATTTCTCAAAAATGCCGCTTTCTCAAAATCTTCTCTTTTTGCCGCGATTTTCATCTCCTTTTCTAATTTTCTCAAAATATTTTTTCTTTTGCCAGACAAGATATTAATGATTATTTCGATATTCTTGGCATACGCTTTTTTAAATTCTGAGTTTTTACGCGTTAATTCCGCATTAATTCCGCGCCGTTGTTTCAAACAGCAAACCCCCACGCACAATCCCAAATGCGATTTGAGGCAGAGAATTTCATGCTGATTTTTGCAGGTACAATACGGAAAAACTTTACGCAAATATCTGAGAGTGGTTTTTAACGCTTGTCCATCGGTATAAGGACCGAGAACTTGTAACCTGAAGTTTGAAATTTGAAACTTATTTTTAGATTGAAGGTTTTTGTTTTTAATTTTTGCTTCACTTTTAACTTTAAACTTTAAACTTTCAACTTTTTGCGGTTG
>Ga0076174_114_pt1 | contig 21121 bp, 20 predicted proteins | sample RifGroD2_FD_67771 | JGI IMG/M metagenome (GOLD analysis project Ga0076174, IMG submission 67771) | Parcubacteria bacterium GW2011_GWD2_38_12
TTGCGCCAAATCCTGCTCCGGCAAGAGTAAGAGTCTGTCCGACTTTGCCGCCAAGTTGAGTAGCATCAGGATAGGAGGTAATGGAAGTGACGTTGGGCAACACCGTGGCCACACCGCTTGGGTCAACCGGAAATGTTCCGGCTTTGTTTGCTCCGCCGTCAACGGTAAAATCTCCCGAAGCGTTGATTTTAAGGTCAATTGTGTCTCCACCATTGGGATAGACCGCCCCTTGCACTAAATCAATTCTCACATACACGCACGTATAGTTAGTGGAAAGCGTGGCGGGAATAGATATCGCCGACCAGGTGACGCTGTCTGATGCGTTAAGCGTGCCATTGCCAACAGTTGTTTCGCCGCCCGTGGCGCAGGTTCCCGCATCAGCTGTTTTGTAAGATAACGAAACATTGGACACCTCGCTTGAGCCAGTGTTATTGAACGTTATGCCTCCGGCCTCGGTCAAAGTAAGGGCGGTGATATTGACTGCCGTGCCGCTATCCTGTTGGAATCGAAACGCCGCGCCAATATATTGAGCCGTTGTTCCTGAATCCATATTAACTGTCTGAGTTCCAATTGAAGAAGCGGTGACAGTAGCCGACGGCGCTGATGTCGTGCCTTGTCCCTCCGCGCTTAAGGCCGTCTCATCAGTATCATTGTTTCTGGCTTTTACTTTTACACCATAAAGTGTGCTTGCCTGCAGACCTTGCAAAACCAAAGCGTCCAGTTGAGCGTCAGTGAGCCAGACCGCCGTAGCCGATGGATTGCCTGTTGCATCCACCCATTGATTAAGCCATGTGCCGTCGCTCGTTGTTACCACTTGCACCGCAAAGTTAGTTGTTGGGTTTGATGCTGGGTTACTATTTTCCGCGTTGGTCAAAGCCAAAGTGCTTGTGGTCGGACTGCCAAGTGTGGGCGTGCCCGGCGTATTGGCTGAAGTATAAAGAGTGGTAATACCGGAATAACCAGTTTCATTCGGCGTTCCGACCGAATCACGCGCTTTGACCTTATAGCCATAACATTTATTTACACCAAGACCAGTGTCACTATAGGTTGTGCCTGATTGCCATCCGCTATCTGCCGCACCAGTACCGACATTGGCGGGAGTACATACAGAAGTGTCTAAAGCAAAATAATAACTTACGGGCGGAGTAGTGGCGTCAGTCGCGGTAGTCGCGGTCATATCAATCTGTGTCGCGCTGGTATTATTCGGCGCCGTGGCAAAAGTCATCGGGTCGGGCGTAGGCGGAGTGGTGTCAGCGGGCGGCGTGTAATCTATTTCAAGAGTCACATAATCTACATCAACGTCGGCATTTGCCGCTGTGGCTTTAATACCGATAGCAGTAGTATCCAGCGCATTACCCCAATTATCCACGGTACTGCCTTTAGTAATAATCGTGGTGTTTGTGGTAGTTAAAGCAACTTGTGTGGCACATTGATTGGTACCAACCTTCGCTTTATTAATATCAAGTAGCTGGCATAAATCCATTGCGCCCGAGCCTTGTCCGGATCTGTACCATGCGTTCATGCGCGCGGTAACGCCATTAATGGTGGAACCATCAGGAATCGCGCTAAAGTCAAAACCGGTCGCTTTTAAAACATATGTTTGATCTCCGTTGTCATAGCTGGCCGCGATTACATATGCCGTCGCCGCGTTATCAGAATAAATATTGGTTGGATTAGTCCAGTTATTATCAAGCCACGGTGATTCGGCTATGGTTACGCCAAGGGTCGGATATACTTGTCCGCTGGTGGCCGCGTATGTCTCCTGAATCTTTAACTTTTCGGTCAAATTCCTGAATGAAGAGAATTTGTCAACCACATTGGAATCTTTTTGTAAATGCCACGCCCTGTCCACGATATTACTTCCTTTAATATATGTCTCAAGCATAAAAGATGCCGCGTAAAAAGAAACATTGGAAAACACGATCCCAAATATCGCAAAAAATATAAAAAGGTTTTTAGAAAATTTTAATATTTTCTTAAGCATGATTAACTTTCGTTGTATCCTCTCACGTAATTATACACCCTTTCTGAAATATTTTTCATTACATCCTTAGCCATTGTTTTTTCCTTGCTCTGCACCATTACCGTGAGAAGATACGGCCTGTTTTTTGCATAGACGATTCCCGAGTCAATATAGGTTATGGTATCATCCGCAATCCCGATTTTATGCGCGAAAACAACATCCGTGGGAAGACCGCCTTGGAGAAAATCGTTAAATTCGCTTTGTGATAAATAAGAAAGTAATTTCTGCGAATTATTTTCCGAAACATAACTTGCGTTATAGAGCGACCTTAAAAGCACGGAATATTGTTTGGCGCTTATCTTGCCTTCTGTGGAAAGAAAGTGTTCCAGACCCATATGGTTATATACGTCGGAAATTTCTTCTATTTCTAAATTGCGGATAAGAATGAAATGCGCCGTATTGTCAGAGTCCGACAAGGAGCGCCGGACAAGTTCTTCTATGGCGAATGTCGCGCCCGTCTTTTCTTTAAAAATGCTCGTCTTTGTCCGGGGACATCAGCACCAGCTCGTTGGTCCATTTCCACTCGCCTTTTTCAATTTTTTTTGCGACCACCATCACTACGGGAACTTTCAAGAGACTTGCCGGATAGAATTCCGCATCTTTATTAAGAGCGATGCTGGCGCCGGTCGGCAGGTATTCAAAGTAAATTGAAACATTCTGTTCAGCTTCGTATTTGTCGTTAAGATAATCACGCAATGGCTGGAAATTAATAATCAAATCTTCCTGCTCAACTAATTTTCGCGCTGGATTGAGTAAATTATATTTATTATTTTCGGAAACAGCAGAATCTACATCATCCACATCGCGATTTTTAATATAAAAATAAGAAAACCAGCCGTTTGCCACAATCAAAATTATAACCAGCGACAATAACGCAAAAATCAATTTTCTATTTTGATTTATTTTATTTTTTTCGTTATCTTTTTGCATCTCAATTTATTTTTATCAAATTCCGATGATTTTAGATAGGCGGATATAATTAGCATCATCTATGGAATTAAATCGTAAGTCCTATATTCCCTAAAATTTCCCAAAATCTCCCCTCATCCGCCAGTCCGACGATCGTCGGACTGGCGGATATAATCGGCCCTAATTAATCTGACGAAGTGTGCCCCCTTTGCTTATCTCAAAAATCTCTACAAAATTTATCATTCTCAATTCTCTCATATCGTCAAGAAACTCTTTCGGAATCTTTACTTTTCCCATCCAAACACTTTTCTGAATCAAATTAAATCCTATGTTCTTCAACGCCGACCTCAACCATTCTCTTTTCCTTCTTTCCTTTTCGGGAATATCAAATATCGCAATGGTAAAATTTTTGCTTTCTACTGACTCATATGATGTTTCGGGTAAAATATTTTCTTTTCGCTTTTTCAAAATTTTTAAACGTTTGTCCCCTCCTGATGTTAAACGAAAAAGGAAATTTCCATTTTTTTGCTCTTTCTTTATTAATCCTCCTTTTTCTAATTTATAAACCACATCGAGAAATCGCCTTTTTAATTGTTTCTCAATTTTTATTTTTTCTTCATCTTTTCTACGCTCTTTTCGTAATTTATTAAGTCTATATTCAAACCCTTTTATGGAAGTGCCGTAAGGAGAGCTTAAAATAGTCATCATTAAATCTGCCATACCTAAAGTTGATCCCTTCAATTCTCCCAATATTTTCAATGTAGTATCGCCTTTCATTTTTTAGTTTTATCCGCCAGTCTGACGATCGTCGAACTGGCGGATGGTTTTAATATTTTTTAAAATTATTGCGTTTTTAATTTAAAACTCCCCGGAGTGCCAGTAATGTCCACATTGCTGTCATCGGATAAATAACTGTTATTAAAATTCGTGCTGTCGCCCGATGTTGGATTGTCCGATTGTCCGGTCGCCTGCCAAGTCGTCTGCACCGGCGAAGCGTTTTTCCAACGAGAAATATATTCGGAATACGAAATATCCGCGAGTCCGGATTTTTGAATCGTTATTGTTATTTTTTGCGTCGAAGGATCATCATTTGATGTATTATATGTTGATTCTATGTCCCCACTTGAAGAATCTCGCGACACATTATCCACCACCAAAAATCTCGCATATGCCTCGCTATTAATTGTCACATTTTCTGACCCTGCCACTAATACCCATTTTCCCCCTTGCACTTCCGGATGATATTGATTGCCTTTTGTAATGTTATAAAAATTCACCCAATTCTCTCCCGAAATCGCGCGCGTGGCTTCAACGGCCTCTCTGGAAAGATTTGTCGCCACCGTCCTGTCCCCTGCCACATCCGCTGACTGCAAACTCATTTGCGAAAGTTGCATAGACACAGCCGCCACCCCGATAATAACGGCAACGGCGAGGAGGATTTCAAATAAAACTTGGCCACTCTGCCGCGAAGCGGCAGTCAAAATTTTCAATTTATAATTTCTAATTTTCATTAAATTTACAATTAATTAATTTCTAAACATTTTTATCTATTGTATTTGTTACTTTCTGAAAAATGAGATGAAATTCATGAGCTTCTTGCCAAAATTTTTTTAATTCTTCTTTAAATTCTGGGTGATATTTTGCTAATAATCTAAGCCAATATTTTGTTTCATTCGCCTCTTTTTTGCAGATATAAATTTTATTCCTAAAATCTCTCTTTGAGCTTGACGCATTTGCTTCGCAATAATTAGCGCCAATTGATGTAGTAGACCTCGCTGATTGAACGATAATATTTCTATTAATATCGTCCTTTTTAATGTTCCTTATATACCCCAATATATCTTCCGAAAATCGCGCAGTTCGTTCTTCTAAATCATATTCTTTGCTTTTATCCGATGATTGATTCATTAAAAATTTAATAGAAATTAGAAATTGAAAATTAGAAATTTATTGCACTTCTATTCTTCCGCTTGTTTCTATTGAAATCGTCTTCGTGCTGTTTTGCAGATTGATAACAATGTTTTGCGCGGATGACGGCACACCGGTAATTTTAGAAAATATCACATCAATTGATTGGCCGCTTGTTGGCGCAGTAAAAGTTATGCCCTGCGCCAAATGCGTCAAATAAATCGTTTCAACAATCGTGCTTCCCGAGGCGTAACTGTTAGTCGTGGAAAAAAAATCATAAAAAGGCTCTGCGCCGGTATTGTCAAAATGCACGCCCCATTTTTTGTTATCCTCGCCGGTCATCGCCTTCCCCTGCGCTTCGCGCAATTTGCCGACTATCTGACCCGCCGTCTCGTCCAATTCAGAGCTTGTTTTAAATCCGCCAAGATAAGAAAAACTTATGGTGGAAATAATCGCTAAAATAGCGAGAACGAGAATGACTTCCAGGAGGGTGAAACCATATTCAAAATACAAAATTTTTAATTTTAAATTTTTAATTTTCATTAAATTTTTAATGATCTAATTTTTAAACCAATCCCGCGAAGCGGGATATTATTAGAAATTAGAAATTGAAAATTAGAAATTACCTAAGTGAACCCACCATCTGATAAATCGGAACGAGTATTGATATCGCAAGTCCGCCAACAACAATGCCCATTACAAGAAGCATAAGCGGCTCCATTAAAGCAACTAAATTTTTCAGGGTTCTGTCCACCTCCTCGTCATAAAAACCACTCATTGTCGCCAAAATATTTTCCAATGTCCCGGTCCGCTCGCCTACGGCCATCATATTGGTCAAGATATTCGGAAAAAGCTCCGAATTTTTTTTAAATGATTCCGTTAAAGGCAGGCCGCGCCTTAAATCATCCTTAACTTTCAAAATAAAATCCCGATACATTTCATTACTGATTGATGTCGCGGTGATTTCCAGCGATTCAATGATATTCATGCCGGAATTCAATAAATTTTGCAGTGTGCGGGTAAATCTCACGAGTGCTATTTTTTTCATTAAATTTCTGAAAAGGGGAATTTTCCAAAAAAGCGCCAAAAAAAATTTCCTGCCGGTCACGGTGGTGCGAAAATAAAGCAGAAAAACTATGGCTGATATGAACAGCCCGAATGTTATTACCGGACTCTTGGAAAATATATCTCCTATGGCTAAAAATATTCTGGTGACAAGGGGCAATTTGAATCCACCTCTCGCAAAAGCCGTAGCAAGTTTGGGCAAAACAAAAGTCAGTAAAAATATAACCAAAGCCAAGGATCCTGTCATTAAAATAATCGGGTATATCATCGCGCTCTTTGTCTTTTTGACAAGATCATAATCACGAAGCATTTGTTCCCCAAGTTGATCCAAGGTCTTGTCCAATGTGCCGGAAACTTCTCCGGCGCGAATCATTCCAACAAATACATCCGAGAAATATTTAGGATAAGCCGCAAAGGCAGATGAAAGCGGCTGACCTTTTTCAAGATTATTTTTTGCGGATATTAAAACTTTTTTCATCATTGGTTTTTCCGCATCGGCTATCATAATCTCGAGAGCTTCACGAAGACTTAATCCCGCCTTAAGTACCGCCGCTAAATGTTTTGCCAAAAGAATTTTATCAAGCGGAGAAACGGTCTCAAAAATATCCGCAATCAAGGCTAATCGTTCCCGTTCAATTTTGCCCTTTTCATAAACGGAAACCGGCGTTAATTTCTGACGCACTAAAAATTCAATAACCTCCTCTTTGTTTAAGGCTTGCATTTCTGTCTTATATAAAATTCCTTTTTCATCTATGGCCTCGTATAAATATATAGGCATGCCGATTTTGTCGAAATTTTGGAGCGAAACTTGTTTCGTGAACAAAATTTCGCTCCAAAATCGAGCACCCTGTTAAATAAAATTTTCCAAATTTTAATTTTTGTGAAACAAAAATTATTTAACAGGGTAAGGTTTGCTATCTAAATCCGCCTCGGCGGATTTAGAGCAAGCCCTTATTCTCTAATAACTCTTAAAACCTCTTCTATTGTCGTCGTTCCCGCCTCCACCTTGCTGAGTCCATCTTCAAACATCGTCGTCATTCCTCCTTTTACCGCCGCTTTCTTTATATCGTCTGAAGAGACTTGTTTCATAATTAAATCTCTAATAACATCATTGACATTAAAAATTTCAAAAATTCCTATTTGTCCGCGATATCCTGTCCAGTTGCACAATTTACATCCCTTGCCTTTATATAAAAATTCCGGAACCTTATAGGATCCGACTCCGACAAAATCCATTTGGGTTTGGATATTTTTTCGCACTTCTTCAGCGGGTTTGTAACTAACCACACAAACATTGCAAATACGACGCACAAGACGTTGAGCAACAACAACATTTATAGTGGAGGCAAGTAAAAACGGCGGCGCGCCCATATCAATAAGGCGTGGAATGGCTGTCGGCGCGTCATTGGTATGTAATGTGGAAAGCACCAAATGTCCGGTTAAGGCGGAATTTATGGCAATGTCCACTGTTTCATTGTCGCGAATCTCTCCTATCATTATAATATCCGGATTTTGACGGACGAGCGCGCGAAGTCCCAAAGCAAAAGTGATGCCGGCCTTGGGATTCACCTGTGTTTGATTGATGCGCGGGACTTCATATTCCACTGGATCCTCTATGGTAACAATATTAACGTTTGGCTGATTTAAAATATGCAACATGGCATAAAGAGTGGTGGTCTTGCCGTGCCCCGTGGGACCGGTCACAAGCACCAAACCGTGAGTTTTTTTAAGATTTTCTTCAATTGTTTTTATGTGCTCCTCTGAAATTCCAAGCTCGTTCAAACTTAAGGGACGGGCAGAACCGCGAAGCAAGCGCATTTCCGTTTTTTCGCCATGGAATGTCGGCATAATATTTACGCGCACATCAATTTTTTGATCTTCCATTTCAAAACGAAAACGGCCGTCTTGCGGAGATGTATGTATGTCAATTTGCAGATTCGCCAAAACTTTTACGCGAGCGACTAAAATAGGAGCTATTTGTTTTGGCAAAGATAAAATTTCATGCATAATGCCGTCAATTCTGAATCTAATCAAAAATTTGTCTTCAAACGGCTCAAAATGAATATCTGAAGAACCTAGCGAAGAGGCATGCTCCAAAATACTGTCTAAAATAGTAATTATCGGAATGGCTTCGGCCATACGCGACAAATCAGTGGTTGTGCTAACTCCGGACACTATGGATTGCTTCAAATTTTCTTCAATTATTTTGTTGAATTCCTCGCCGATTTTCTTTTTATATTGTTTCAACGCGTGTTTTAAGCTTGACTGAGTCATTAGATGGGGAATGACTTGCATATCTCTAAATTTCGCTCTTTGAAATTCCAATACCTCTAGATCCAAGGGGTCAATCATGGCAACCTTCAAGACATTTTTTTCTTTATCAAAATCAAAAATAATAATGCGGTGACTTTTAGCATAAGACTCCGGCAACATCTCAATAATTTCTTTTTTCAATTCAATTTTTTTCAAATCAACCACCTCTACCTTGAAAAATTTTGATAAGTAATCAACAAGATACTCCTCGGAAATATTTCCTCTACCGATTAAAACATCGCTAATCTGCTGACCGCTGCGAAACGCCTCATCTTTTGCCGAGCCAAATTCGTCCTCTGTTATGAGGCCAGTGCCCAGTATTACTGATTTTAGATCTTCGTGAGTTATGTGCATACCAATGTTGTCCCGCCTAAATTTTAATGTAAACAACAACAACCTTTAGGCGATATTTTTAAAAAAATAATTAAGGACTAAATAATAAACTTTAATTTGTTAAAATTTGGGAGGGTTACAACATTGAGCACCCTGTTAAATAAAATTTGAATATATCTTTCAAATTTTAACTTTGATTTTTGAAAAATCAAAGTTATTTAATAGGGTAAGGTTTGCTATCTAAATTTTCTGCTCCCTCGACAAGCTCGGGATTAAAAATTTAGAGCAAGCCCTTAAACTTTTAAAAATCCTAAGCTCAAAATTTGCGCCAAATAATCCCCTATAAGCAATGTAATAAATGCCGCGACAATCAACGCTCCCGTCAATGGCACTCTTTGCATTTCGCGCTTGATATAAAACAAATAAAAAATCCTCATAATCGTCAAAACAAACGCAATGACAAGATACGCAATTAAATTCGGCCATCCGACAATCATTGCGCCAGAAACTAAAATCAGCATATCTTCAAAATCCAGATATTGCTTCTTAAAAATTTTATTCAAAATCCAAAAATACAAAACAAGCGCAAAAGATACCGCAATCCCGATGGCCGGAGACATAATAAAATGTTGCCAACTATATCTGGCGAAATAAGCGACAGGCTGATATGGCGGCAATAAAAATTTGCTAAGACCGTTTTGACTCCATACATAATATTGAAAACCCAAAGACAGAAAAATCTTTACCAAAACCGTCAAAAATATAACAATAAAAACTATTGTCGCGGCCCTTGTCAGATGCTCACGCCTCAAAAAATATGTCTTTAATAAATAAATCAGCGAGAACAAAAAAATCGTGAACGGCGCGAGAACTATTAAGATATTGGTAATAGATGGGAAAGAATACACTCAATTAAAGTTTGGAGTTTAGAGTTTAGAGTTTGGAAATTTTTTTCTTTTTCCAACCTCTAATCTCCAATCTCCAACCTCTGTTTATCTAATCTCTAATCTCTGGTTATTTATTATTATATCACAAATCTATCTCGCAAGAAAATATTTTACCCGACAAAATAAAAACCCCGCGAATACTTTCACGGGATTTTTGTTTTATGATAATTTTATTAGAATCCTGCCGCGCTGACTGCTGAAGCATTATTTGAACCTAAAATTTTAAGATTCGTGCCAACTTCATACATCAATGCGCTATTGCCTCCGTCTTTTAATCTTCTGTCGTTAGGGGCGGTTGTCATCTCAGTGCTTTCTAATGTGGCATTAATTTCATAAGTCAAGTTATCAATATTGCAAGCATATCTATAAACCAGCGCTTCAGAAGTTACCGTAGAAACTTCGCTTGTGCCATAAGAAACATCATTCGTTGGGTCAACCGGCAATCCGGAAATAGGAGTGCCGCCGACAATATTATCAAAATTAATTGGTATCCATCCTGTCCCATCAGTAAGAGCGCCAGTGGCCGAATCAGCAGGTTGACTATTTCCAGTACTTGTGAAAGTGGATCCATCCAAAGTGACATCAGAAATATCCGCAGTCGTGGCATCCACACTATAATAGATAAGTCCCGTGGCTGTTTCACCTGTCCAACCGTTTGTGCCCACCTGACATTCTGTATTATCGGTAGCGCCCGCCAAATATACTGGCGTTACTGTTGTCGCATAAAGACCTATCGCGCTCTTCAATGATGACATATCGGATATTCTCTGAGTATCGCGGCTCTTTTTTAATGTTTCCGCAGGATTTAAAACAAGCACAACGATTGTCGCAAGCGTCGCAAGGATAGCAATAACTATCAAAAGCTCCAAAAGAGTGAAGCCCTTTTGCAATTTAGATTGTTGAATTGTCAAATTATTTGAATATTATTAAATTGTTTAATTATTAACAAATTTAATAATATAATTTATTTATTATTTTACAATTATACCAGAAGCGGAAAAATCGCGCAAATAGAATTGGGGATAAATTCTACTTACTTGTCACTCTTCACTTTTTACTTCGCTCTCTTCCTTTTTGACGAATCTAAAATCTTTTTGCGAATTCTCAAGTTCACCGGAGTCACTTCCAATAATTCATCATCATCAATATACTCAATCGCGCCTTCAAGTGTCATAAGTCTTGGAGGAATAAGAGTGATCGCTTCGTCAGATGATTTTGAGCGGACATTGCTCTGTTGTTTTTCTTTGCAGGGATTCACCTCCATTTCGTCGCCCTGTCTATTGGATTCGCCGATAATCTGCCCCACATAAACCTCGTCCCCGGGCTTTGCAAATATAGTGCCTCGCTCCTGGAGATTATACAATGAATAACCGACAACTTTGCCATTTTCCATTGAAATCATTGAGCTGTGTTTTGGCTTGTCCAAACCTTCCACAACAGGAGCATATTTCAAAAATAAATGATGCACTTGAGCAGTGCCGCGCGTCGCTATCATGAGCATTCCTTTCAGACCAATAATTCCACGGGTTGGGATTATAAAATCAAAATGTTGCTCGCCACTCGGCAAGATAGACATATTTTCCATCACTCCCTTTCTTCTGCCCACAACGTCAATTATGGTGCCTGCATATTCCTCCGGCGCTTCAATAGTCAAAGATTCCACCGGCTCCATTTTTATCCCGTCTATTTCCCTATAAATAACTTCCGGTTTTGATACGGCAAATTCAAATCCTTCGCGGCGCATTTGCTCAATTAAAATAGCGAGATGCAATTCGCCTCTGCCGGCAACGACATAACTGTCCGGACTGTCAGTTTCTTTAACCCTTAGAGAAACATTCGTTTCAAGTTCTTTAAATAATCTATCGCGCAAATTTCTTGAGGTGCTGAATTTGCCTTCCCTTCCGCCAAAAGGACTGTCATTCACCTTAAAAGTCATCTCCACGGTCGGCTCATCAATTTTAAGCAGTGGCAAAGCAATCGGATTAGTTGAATCTGCGACTGTGTCGCCTATTTCTATATTTTCAAATCCGGCGAGTGCCACGATATCGCCGGCTTTCAATTCCGGCACCTCCGTTCTTTCCATACCGTCAAAAGCAAGTAATGCGGTAATGCGGCTATTTATATGAGACCCGTCTCTTTTTATCAATGTAGCCATCTGGCCGGTCTTGATGATGCCGTTATCAACTCTACCCACGCCAATACGCCCCTTAAAATTATCATTGAACAAATTCAAAATTAAAATTTGAAGAGGAGCGGTTTTATCGCCATGAGGAGAGGGAATTTCTTTTAATACCAAATCAAAAAGCTCAATCAAATTTCCGTCTCCAGACTTAATTCCTTGCATCGCTTTTTCTAAATCCAAACTAGCCACGCCTTTTGCGCCAGAAGCATACACAACAGGGAAATCAAGCTGATCATCATTGGCGTTTAATTCAATAAAAAGTTCTAAAACTTTATCAACCACGTATTCCGCTCTCGCATCAGGTTTATCTATTTTATTTACGACAACGATGACTTTATGTCCAAGCTCCAAAGCTTTTCTCAAAACGAATTTCGTCTGAGGCATCGGACCTTCTTTTGCATCAACCAAAAGCAAGACTCCGTCAGCCATTCTCAAGACACGTTCAACCTCTCCTCCGAAATCCGCGTGTCCCGGAGTGTCAATAATATTTATTTTTATATCTTTGTATTTTACCGAAGCATTTTTTGCCTTAATGGTGATACCCCTTTCACGTTCAAGATCCATAGAATCCATAACAAGCTCTTTTTGCCCTTCTGTTTTTTTCAAATCAAAAGAACCCGTCTGTTTTAAAATTTCATCAACGAGTGTGGTTTTGCCGTGGTCAACATGGGCAATAATTGCAATATTTCGTAATAATTTATTCATCCCTCACCCTTAAAGCATTGAGTATTTAATGAAGCTACTCTTAATTGAATACTTTTATCTGCTTTAATTATTTTTATGTTTACTCCCTCGCCATCCTCAATGCATCATGCTTTAAGGGTGAGGGATTTAAATCAAAAACGCCCCGAGCGGAGCGTTTTATTTATAATATAATTTTTATATTATACTGATTTTTTATAAAAATGCAAGCCCCGCGCATAAAAAATCTTTTTATGCGCGGGGCAAGCATTAGCGATCCAGATATTCCGTCATCCCTCCGCAACCGAAAGCTTTTAGGGATTCCCTAAAAAATCCCCTTATTTTCTCCTTGTTGAAAATATCATTGCCATATCCGTCACCAAGTTTATTACGAAGCCCACTCTCAGCGTCTATGGAAAAATTATCGCTCTTTAACATTCTCATTAACCGCGACACAATAAAAAATGCATTCTCGCCATTCAATCCTCCGGAAAACCCAATCGCCAAATCCGGCAGATGATGCCTTATTCTTAAAGCCAAATATACATTTTTTGCCAGATTCATCGGCCGCCCCTCACCACCGGAACAATCAATTAAACAATATCCGATAAAATCCGAAAGCCATTTAAGATTGTTTAATATGAAATCTATATTACTATCAGAAAAATCTCCAATGAGATTGCGGTTTACCTGCATGATTATCGCAAGGTCGGGATATTTATTCTTTATTGATCTTAATGTTTTTGGTTCAATGTCTCCAAGATATCCATCAAGCTGCACTGCTTGGCACAACTTATCAAAATATATGCCCGTCTCCCCAAAAATATGCAATATTCTCTGGATTATTTTTGATTTGTCTTTTTCCGAATAATGCGCGACATTAAACACATTAGGAATGAATCTTTTCGTATATTCAAAGATGCTTCTAACTTCTTTCATATCGCTTGACAATCTCAAATTATTTTCAAAATCAAGCCCTTCAATAACCTTCTTATTTATCTGAACTCCCACCTGAATCATCGGTCCAAAATTCAAAGCCGCAAATCTTTGCGTAATCTGCGAAACAGCCAAAACTTCATCTAAATTCTTAATGCCCACAAACCCTATATATGGCGGCTTCATAATTCCCCCCCTTTTTTTATATTGTTAAAGGACTTGAATTTTAATACTTTGAATTACGAAATGCCAGATACTAGGCTTTTCCGAGCTTTAAAGCGAGCTGTATTTAATAATACAGCGAACGAGAAGCGACGGATATAACGACGTAGATGGTTTTTCATAATTCAAAGTTTAATAATTCTCACACCTTATCTCATAATACGCCCTGGCATATCCGCAAGCTGGACAAGTATCCGGCGCTTCTTTACCCGTGTGAACATAACCGCAATTTCGGCATTTCCATTGCACGTCTGAATCTTTTTTAAAAATTTTATCGTTTTCCAAATCAGCAATCAATTTTTTATATCTTGCTTCGTGGTACTCTTCCACCTCGCCAATTTCTTTAAACATCTTTGAAATCTCGTCAAAACCCTCTTCTTTGGCCATTTTAGAAAATTCCGGATACATTATCGTATTTTCATAATGCTCTCCGCCCATCGCCTCTTTTAAATTTTCCAGCAAACTTCCTCTCGGCTTTATTTTCAATTGTCCCTCGGTTTCCACATAGCCACCAATAAACTCCATCAACCTGCGCGCATGCGCTTTTTCATTGTCCGCCGTCTCATCAAAAATCGCGGCGATATTTTCATAGCCCTCCTCGCGCGCTTTTTCCGCAAAAAATTGATATTTATTCCTTGCTTGTGATTCCCCGGCAAACGCTTTTAGTAAATTCTGTTGTGTTTTGTTCATGATAAAGTTTCGAGTTTTAAGCTTCAAGTTTTAAGCTTCAAGTTTTAAGCTTCAAGTTTTAAGCTTCAAGTTTTAAGTTACAGGTTTCAAGTTTCAAGTTTTAAGTTTTAAGCTCTAATATAATCTCTCCAATGTTCATAAAGATCTCTTGTGGCAAATAAATCTCTGGAATTGTATTTAGCGATTTTTACGAATTCTTTTTCTTTAAATAATCTCCCGACATCATCTCCGGTCACACCTTCCACTTTCGGGCTGGCTATACCAAATGCCCTGCACCACAAATGAAGATTTCCTTTTTTGCGCACCGTCCCATAAAAAGATAATTGATCCAAAAGATCGATATGTACGGCATTGCTTCTTTGGCTGTTTATGTATCTATTATACATCAAATCTTTGGTTGGTCTAATTCCGTGCACTGCCGAACGCACTATTATAAATGGCACATCAAACGCTCTTCCGTTGAAACTGATAAATTCGTTATACTGTTTCGCGCCCTCCCAAAATTTTTCCAACATTTCCTTTTCCGCGCATTGGCGATAGACAATGCCATTATCTTCAAAGTCTTTATTTTTTTGTCCCGGCGCCTGATAATAAATCGCGCCCTTATCTTTTTCCGAGTCAAAAACTCCAATCACCACAATCTCTCCGGTGAGCGGAGAAAATCCAAGTCCATTTTTCATATCCTCTAAAGCGGCGCGATACTCTTCTTCATTTTGAGATTCTTTCCGTATCCAACGCGTCAAACTCTCTTGAGTTGTCACATCAAGTTTATCAAAATTCTCGCCAATTGTTTCAATGTCAAAAACTAAGGCCATATTAAAAATGAAAAGTTAAAAACGAAAAATTCAAAATAATAATTGCTATTTACTGATAACTATTTGCTCTTTCTTTTCTTTTGAAAAAACATAAATATATAAAATATCCAGAATGCCGACGGTATTTACGACAAGCAGAGCGATGAACCACTTTTTTTCTTCACGATGGGCCGCGCGCCACAAAGCCACTCCCTTCCACGCCAGAGACCAGACCAGCAACAATAAAATGACTACTTGTTCTCCTTGGCTCAGCTGCGATGCAATGCTAAATTTTGAGAAAATATCCATAGAATTTGTAATTGCTAATTGCTAATTGCTAATTGCTAATAATATCATATCCTAATCCTCCCCTGCCTCCAAACCAAAATTATATCTCCTTGAACTTCGGCAATTGTTGATGATTTTGATTTTTTCAGCCGACCGCTGTCCAATATAAAATCCGGTTTATATTTTCTGCCGGCAAATTGTTTCTCTAGTTGTTTTCGGGAATAACACATCGACTCTCCGGAAATATTAGCCGAAGTAGAGGTTATCGGCCGATTAATCTCCTTAGATAATTTTCTGGCAATACTACAATCGGGAATACGAATAGCTATCTTTCCGTCTTGGAAAATTTGTTTGACAAATTTTCTTTTTGCAAGCGCCGTCGGCTCCAAAACCAAAGTGAGCGGTCCCGGCCAAAATTCTTTTGCCAATCCCAAAGATACTTTATCCATTTTGGCATATTTTTTGACAATTTTCAGATCGCCGGCAATCAACGGCAAAGATTTTTCTTTGCTTCTGCCTTTTATTTCAAAAATTTTTAAAATCGCCTTTTTATTTTCCGGGTCCGCTCCAAGTCCATAAGCGGTGTCTGTCGAATACGCGACAACCCCTCCGGACTTTAAAATTTCAATGGCAATTTTTAAGGTCATTATTGCTTTGAAAATTTTAAAACCAGCTTTTCTATTTTTTCCATTGCGTCGGGATCATATATGGAAATTGTCCCTGTGTTTTTATTCAATTTTTTCAGTATTTTAATCTTTTCTTTCAATTCTTTTTCAGACACCAAATCCGTTCTGCTAATAAATACATACTCGATTTTTTCAAGCAGAAATTCTTCAAATTTCCCAAGTTCTTTACGGATTGTCTTATAATCTTTTGCGACATCTTTAGAGTCCGCTGAAATCAAATGGAAAAACGCTTTCGTCCTTTTGATGTGCTTTAAAAATTTATGGCCAAGCCCCTTGCCTTCGGCCGCGCCCTCAATCAGTCCAGGGATATCCGCCAGTATCACGTTTTTATAGGCGCCCAAACTAGGCTCAAGCGTTGTAAAATGATAATTCGCCACTTTTACATTGGCTTTTGTAAGCTCATTTAAAAGACTGGACTTGCCGACATTTGGCAATCCAATCAAGCCAATATCGGCAATCAATCGCAATTCCAGAAACAACTCTGCACTTTCGCCATTAAGGCCTGGTGTTGATTCTCGCGGAGTCGTATTTACACTTGATTTAAAAGTATAATTTCCTCTGCCGCCTTTGCCGCCTTTTACCAATAAAACCGGATTTTCGTCCATTATTTCCACATCCTCCCCTGTTGTAAAATTATGAATAACCGTTCCATTGGGAACGACCAGAATCAAATCATCTCCATCCTTACCATGTTTTCTTTGGGTCATTCCTCTCCCGCCATCTCCGGCGGCAAAATCTTTTTGATAACGGAATCTACTGAGCGCGGCAATGTTTACAGTGCCCTTAAAATATACGTTTCCTCCCTTCCCACCATTGCCACCTGTTGGGCCTTGGGCATATTTGGATTTATCAAAAGCAACGATGCCATCGCCTCCTTTGCCCGCCTTTATATTAATTTTTACTTCGTCAATAAGCATACTCGTAATAAAATTTCAAATAAAAAATAAATCTGTAGAGATATTTTGTAAGCGGGTTTGCGGCCATTTTGGCATGGTCTCCGCCTCTGGGCGGAGCAAAATGAGCCGCATCCTCGGAGTCCGCGGCTGGGCGGACGAGAATGAGCGAACAAGATATCTCTGCAAATTTATTTGTTACTAAATGGCATCTTGTAAATTCACAAAATCTATTTAAAAATTACAATCCCCTCTCGCCTTGTGTCATCTTCAAGCTCATACCACTGCTTCATAAACTTATTTATTTTAATTTTTCTAAAACCTTCGTCAAAAGCCGGATCTGCCAATATAAATTCCCCGCTTTTTGTAAAACCAATAATTACCGCGTAATGTCCCTCTCCGTATTTGGGCGCAAATTGAAAATTACAAATTACGGGCTGTCCGCCAAGTATTATTTTTTTAACTTTATCCGCCGTCCAATTTTGTTTCCAAATAACTTTATATCCCAACGCTTTGGCCGCCAAAACTAAATTTTTTGGGTCGGTTCCATTTTTAGAAGTTGTTTTTGCGCGCCGCATAAGCTCTTTTTCGCTCAAACTCGTCCCCCAAAATTCCAAAACAATTTTAAGCGCCGCCGGTCCGCAACTATAAGGAGCGCCTTGGCGGTAAGCCATGATGGGCAACGCAATCGCATCGCCCCTTCGCAAAATAATTTCAAAACTGCTCGCAATGTCATGAACATCATAAGTCATTCCCTTTTGCATTAAACGGCGCTCAAGATATTCATGCCAAATTACAAATTGCCTTTCGGAGCGCGCCAGAGATTTTTCAATCCAAATTTCATCAATGGGAATATATAAATATCTGTACCCGTGCCCGCCCATCGTAAAATCATCGTCAATTTTATTGCGAATCGCCTCGCCATCAACCGCATAAACCGTCGCGTTGCCGATTTTTTGAAGAATTTGTTTTTTAAATATAATTTGTTGGCTGATTTTCTTGTTAAACGCCTTGCTTTTTTTCTCAAATTTCTTGGAATTGCCGATTTTCCAAATACGCAATTTTTCTTTAGTATTATAAAAATTCTCCGCTTCTTTTGAATTGTAAAACAACGGCTTTTTCATAAATGAGTTTTTTAAAAAGATGGGACACTCGCCTATCCGACAGTCGTCAAATAGGCAGATGAAAGGAAAAAACTAGCCATTCAAAGCCCTATGTCATAAACGATTAGCCCCAGGAGATAACCCTTCTGCGCATAAAGCTATAAAGGGCCATTCTTCTCTGTTGGCAAAGAATGGAGCGGGTAACGGGAGTCGAACCCGTATCCTGTCCTTGGCAAGGACATATAATAGCCACTATACGATACCCGCAAAATTAAACAATTGACATTTAACCTTCAACGCTTAACAACTGATGACTAATTCCCATACTTGCCTTCTTTGATGCAAGAGTCAATTGTTAATTGTTAAAAGTTAACGGTTGCAACCTTGTGCCGCGGAGGTGAATCGAACACCTTACGCTCGCCTCTTCCAAGGCAAACTTGGACTATCTCATCTCCCTGCATCTACTAAATACATAAATGCGAGGGAGCTGGGCGCTTATACGGGATTATTGTTGGGACTCACCCGTTAGTCTCTACACCTTCCAAGGAATTTAAACCCCTCTTGGCTCGGCTCGGGATTATTTTTCAGCATTAACTAAAAAGTTTTCCCCGAATTCACCCAGTTTTTCAATCCGTCTTTCAACGAAAAGCCCCAAAGATTTAGGGCGACGCTCTACCAATGAGCTACCGCGGCGTTATTTTAACTTTCTAAGAATACCAAAAATTATTTTTTTTTCAATACTACACTATTATACGCGCGTTATCCGTTCATTTTTGTTCTAAACAAACGCGCCAACATGAAAACAATCCGCCATAGCGGATTGTTTTCATGTTGGTGCAATTATACGACAAAGTCCGAACCTATTTTGAACGGAACTGACGGCGCGCTTCGCGCGCCAAACTGAACGCTCGGGCGGGCAAAAAGGAAGGGGCGCCCCCGCTTTCCGCCGCCGCCGAATTTCGTGCCAGTGAAACTGGCGCGCCGCTTAAAAAATTACTTAAACTTCCAAACAACATCGTAAGCGTACTCCGCTATCTCTCTTTGTCTTTTTTCTATTTCTTTCTCGTTCCATTTATATTTCAACAACTTAAACTTTTCTAGTAATTCTTTGTTTATATTCAACTTTGAATCCTTGAAAAGTTTTGCTTTCTCTTTTAATAGTTTATTACCCATTGGCCCATTAATTTTCTTAGAAATCAAAGTTAAATTACCCAATTTATTAACATAGTCCTTAACACTTTTTTTAGAAAGAGACCATTCTTTCGGATCTTGCGGTAAAACATGTTCTATGTTTACCTTTGTGAAATTGACAACATGTTCATCAGTTTGACCTTTCGCCTTTTCTATATTTGAAAGAATATAAATCACCATTGGATAATTCTTATACTCGATATCCATAAATTTTTCTACAAAGAATTCTTTTGTCGGATATTCTAATCTAGTTTTAAAGTTAGAGATCGCCCTCTGTATATTTTTAACCCGCTTTTTATTATCCGAAATTTTTAAGGCCTCTTGAATTTCTTTCGAAGTGTTAAAATATATTCTTTCTACGACATTACCAGAAAGTTTACAAACGGCTGAATAAGCAAAATGATATTTTTCAATCGTTTTAAAAACATCACTGAAATCAAAACCTATCTTATCTTTATTCAGTAAAAGACAAAAAAGCAAAGAATAGCACTGTGTAATTCCCATTGCTCTCAAGCCGCTTAAAGTTTCTACTATTTTTTGTACTGTCTTTTTATCCTCAAAATCTTCTTCCCAGTCATTCACGCCTACAGAATCACTGGCAATCTTATAATAGTATTCCGAAGCATTAGAAATATCCGCTAAAAAATTACCCGGATCACTAATTGTCTTTTTAACTTCTTTGTAAAGCCTTTTTTCTGGCGCAAAAGAATATTTTGAAAGCCAAAAATATCTTATAAATTTAGAAACATTTAATGGGCCTTTTGCGCTTTCGACATTGTTTTCTATTGTTGACCAAATATCTTTCGCGGTATCTATGCCATCATCTGTTTTCGGCAATTTACTGAAAAGATAATTTTTCAATAGATCTGCCGCTGTCAAATCAGCACCTCGCGCATTTACAGTTTCAAAAATGGAATAAGCATCTTCATCGTTTTCTATTCTTATCCAAATTATTTTGAAATCAAAAATTTTCTGTTTTAAATCATCAAGATATTTTATCTTTTTTGTTTTATCTTGAATTGATTTTATCTCTTCGCTTATCCTTTCTTTCAAAAACTTATAATTCTCTTTTACCGCTTTTAACTCCTTTCTTTTTGGAGTAGCGGAAAGAATATCAGAATCTTTCCTTTGGACATTTTCCACAAAGAAAGTATTTAAAGTGTCTCCACATTTTAATCTATAATCTTCTATTCTACTGACGGGGTGTTTGTGCGCTATTAAATTTTGCGTTAAATCAGCCCCGTCTTGATCTCCTAGTTCTTTATATAAATCTCTTAATACGGCTAGTAATATCATTAAGGTTATCAATCTTTGTTGGCCGTCTATAACTTCTACAAATTTTTCTTCATTATATTTTTCGTAGTTAAAAACAAAAGACCCTAAAAAAGTAGAATCTTCTTCTTTTAAGTCATTCCACAAATCAGACACCTCATCGGTAGTCCACGAATATGGTCTTTGATATCGGGGTATTTTATACTTTTCTTGTCCGGTAAAAATATCGCTTAATGATTTATCTTCTGCATCAAATTTAATAGACATAAAATTTATTATTTAATTAAATCATCAACGCTAACCTCAAGGGCTTTCGCAATCTTTTTAAGAGTATCAAGCGTTGGATTCTGGTTTTTACCGGCTTCAATTTTAATAATTGTATTGTTGGCGACATCGGCCATTCTCGCCAGTTTTTCTTGCGAAAGCCCTTTGGCTTCCCTCAATTTCCTTATATTTTTGGTTATGTTTGACATACTAATATCGTGGTAGTAGAATTAAAGTATCGGTGATACTTCCTTTCTATTACTTCAATGCTACACCAAAAATCAAAAATTGTAAACAGGCGGCGCATTTCGCAAAGCGAAATACGAAATTCGGCGGCGGCGGAAAGCGGGGGCGGGCAAAAATTCCTTCCCCCCAACCCCCTTCCTTTTTGCCCGCCCGAGCGTTCAGTTTGGCGCGCGAA
>Ga0076174_119_pt1 | contig 8285 bp, 11 predicted proteins | sample RifGroD2_FD_67771 | JGI IMG/M metagenome (GOLD analysis project Ga0076174, IMG submission 67771) | Parcubacteria bacterium GW2011_GWD2_38_12
CGGTCCGTTGTAGCCGGTGCGTATATCAATACCGTTTTTATTGACAACAATCGCGCCAACTTGACGACTATAACAATGGCTTTCTCTGGCAATCATTTTTGCGCGTTTTAAATATTTTAACGCTCTTTTCCATTCCAATGAAGAATGCTTTAGAATGAAAATCATACCTTCTTGTCTCATCTTTTCAATCGTTGGCCGTTGGTCTTTATGGGCATAGCCTTTAAGTACTAAAAATTTTATAAAATCTCCATGACCGTATCTACCGGTAAAATCATAAAAATCATAACGTTTTTCCCCTTTAACGTAGACCCCATCAAGCATATAGCCCTCCTTTTTAAAGTGCTTCTTTTGAGAACACTCTACAAAAAATACCTCTAAAAAGCAATGCTGCCCGTCAATTAGACGGGCAGCATTGCTTTAAAATCGCAACCTTGCAAAACAAATTAGTCTTTAATCGTGATTCCCATATTACGGGCGGTTCCGGCGATAATATTCATCGCTCCGTCCACATCATTGGCATTTAAATCCGTCATTTTAATCTCGGCTATTTCTTTCAATTGTTGCTTTGTAATGCTCCCGACCTTACCGGTCAAAGGAGTTGCAGAACCCTTTTCCACTTTAGCCGCCTTTTTAAGCAAATCCGAAGCTGGAGGCGTCTTTAATCTAAAGGTAAAAGTTCTATCCTCATAAATCGTAATCTCCGCGGGAATAATACTGCCTTCTTTATCTTTTGTCGCCTCATTAAACTGCAAACAAAATTGCTGGATATTTAATCCATGGGGACCAAGCGCAGTGCCCACTGGCGGAGCTGGAGTGGCTTTCCCGGCCGGAAGCTGTATTTTTAAAATTGTTTTTATTGGTTTTGCCATACGCTTACGCTACGCGATACTAATATACCAATGACATACGAATTATACTAATCCGCCGCGGCGGATTCATTGTATTCGCATACATTCGTATATTGGTATTATATTTAAATTTTCTTAACCTGCAAGAAATCCAATTCCACGGGGGTATCGCGCCCAAAGAGCGAGACCAATACTTTAATTTTCCCCTTTTCCGTATCTATCTCGGAAACCTTGCCATCCATATCTTTAAATGGTCCATCCGCGATTTTTACCGCATCTCCAATAACAAAATCAATTTTGTATTTTGGCTCCTCAACGCCCATTCTTTTTTGTAATTCTTTAATTTCTCCATCGGATAAGGGAGTCGGAGTGGTGCCTGAACCGACAAATCCGGTCACTCTCGGAGTATTGCGGACAACATACCAAGAATCATCCGTCACGAGCATTTCCACTAAAACATATCCAGGATAAATTTTTTCTTCCACAACAAATCTCTTTCCACCTTTTATTTTTATTTTTTTTTCTTTGGGAACAAGCACATTGAAAATTTTATCCTGCATATCCATGGATTCAATGCGTTGATTCAAATTGCGCGCTACCGCGTCCTCATATCCGGCATATGTATGAACCGCATACCAATTGCGTCCAATTTCCAGTTGTTGCTTGGCCATAATTTATTTCAATATATACGTCTCCAATAAATCTGATAATCCGAAATCAATTCCCCCAAAAAATACCGCCAAAGCCGCGCTAATACCAATAACAGCAACAGTGTATTTTATGGTCTCTTGCTTTGTCGGCCAAACGACCTTCCTCATTTCCGATCTGACCTCCAGTAAAAAATTTTTAATTTTTGAAAACATAGGTTTTAACCAATTTTAAAAGCCCTTTCGGGCTTTATTAATTGTTTTTATTATATATGAAATATCATAAAAAAGTCAATAGAAAAAAGGTGGCCATTTGCCACCTTTTTTATTTTCAATTTAGCTTAATTTATCACAAATCTTTTTCTCCTTCTTTATTGCCCGATGTTCCTCCTCAATACATTGTTCATAATATCCTAAAATAGATTTACGCCGACTATCTAAAAAATCTTTTATTGGCTGAAAAATCTTTCCAAAACAACACTCCCCTATCTGCTTGCCATTATAATGCGTCAAAAGCTTAGAATCGCCAGCTTCTCCATCGCAATCATCGGGACATTTGCCATTCTTATTAAACCTATCTCCGCCACATACGGGATCGGCTGTTTTGCAAATCTCGCAGTATCCATAACAATTCCCGCTTGTCCCAAAAAGTTCATGCACAAAGCAATCAATATCGTCCATATTCGCCCTCCTTTTTTATGTTTTTAACGAACTTATATTAAACAAATCGTTAATTAATCTTGTCTCCTCTGCTTTTACGATTCCAATCCAACCAAGTAATTAAAATCGGGCTGGCAATAAATATGGATGAATAAGTCCCCGCACCAATACCAATCAAAAGCACCAGAGCAAAATTATGAATTGACTGGCCGCCAAAAAAATATATCGCAAACAAAACCAAGATAACCGTCAAAGAAGTATTGAGCGATCTAATAAAGGTTTGATTCAAACTTTTATTAACTATTTCTTTAAATTCTATTCTGGGAAACTTCATTAAGTTTTCACGGACCCGATCAAAAACAATAATAGTATCATGAACGGAATAACCAAGCACAGTCAATATTGCCGCAATAAAAGCAGTGTCAATTTCCGTATTATAAAATTTGCCTAGCGCGGCAAACACACCTATTGGTATAATCACATCATGAAAAAGAGCTATCAGAGTGGCAATGCCGTACTTCCAAGAAACGAGCGGAAAAGAAACCTTTCTAAAAGCAATCGCTATATAAATAACAATAATGATCAAAACCATGGAAATCGCCCAGATGGATTTTATTCTCATTTCATTGCCGATCGTCGGACCGATGGAAGTAAAGCTTTTTTCTGCCAAATAATCGCTTTCTTTATCACCTCGCAATTTACTTAAAATGTCCTGATGGGTTTCTTCATCTATATCCTTAAAGCGCAGTATCGCTCCTTTATCGCCCGATGGCTGAATAATCACATCTTCAACTCCGGAAGATTTAATCGCCTCCTTAATAAAGTCATTGGAAGAGCGTTCATTTTTATATTCCACCTCCATCAAACTTCCTCCGGTAAAATCAATGCCGAGCTTCAGTCCCCAAACAGCCAGAGCATAAATACTCACCGCAATCATCGCGCCTGATAAAATATAATATAATTTTCGGTATTTTATTATGTTCATACGCTTACGCTAAGCAATACTAGTATACGAATGCTTACGAATGTAACAAATAATACGAATGAAATTTATTGGTATTATTAGTATAATTCGTATGTCATTAGTATATTAGTATCATATTTATCTATACCAAATCCAATTGAATCTCTCTGCCCAAGTGCCGATGAATCCCTTTAAAAATATTCTTGTCACAAAAATTGCTGAAAACATTGATATGACAACACCAATAAACAATGTCAAAGCAAAACCGCGAACAACCGAAGTCGTAAAATAATAGAGCACAACACAAGTGAGCATTGTCGTCACGTTAGAATCGCGAATCGAAAGCCATGCTCGTTTAAATCCCTCGTCAACGCTTTGGGTGAATGTCTTGCCACTCCTAAATTCTTCGCGCATACGGGCAAAAATCAAAATGTTCGCATCCACCGCCATACCAATAGATAATATGACCCCGGCAATACCGGCTAATGTCAGGGTTACGCCAAACAACTTAAATACCGCAAGTAGTAAAACCGTGTAAATCCCTAGAGCAAATACCGCAAGCAACCCGGGAATGCGATACCACAAAATCATAAATATTGCTACAGCCAAAAATGCATAAAGTCCGGCCTTCAGACTTTTATCCAGCGCGATACTCCCGAGCGATGACTCAATATTTTGTTGAGAAACTAATTTTATCGGCACAGGCAAAGCTCCGGAATTCAATCTTTGAACCATTTTTTTGGCTTCGTCAATTGTAAATTGTCCGGAGATAACCGCTTTCCCTCCCGTTATTTTTTCATTTACACGAGGGGCGCTGATTGGCGATCCATCCAAGTAAATAACCAGTGGTTTCCCGATATTTTGCTCCGTCAATTGTTCAAATATTTTTGACCCTTCATCATTGAATTCCAAATTCACAAGCGGTTTTTGCGTACTTTGATCAAAAGAAAGCGATGAATTTTTAAGATACTTTCCGGTCAATTGCGTCGGCAATGCATAGGGATCTTGCATTAAAGCGTCTTTATCGCCCTGTTTTTGTTTTTCTAAAATCTGATTTGATTCTTCTTCTTCCCTTATTGTCTTGAATTCCAAATAGGGTGTCTCGCCTATCATCTTTATGGCATCTTTAATATTTTTAATGCCTGCCAATTCCACTATCAAACGATATTGTCCGCCTTGTCCTTTATTAACTTGTACAAGCGGTTCGGCAATGCCGTATAAATTAACTCTTCTTTCAATAACATCGCGAAGACCATTCATGGCCTCTGCCTGATTGGCGTTTTCAATATTTCCCAAATCAGCATCATAAACAAGATGCGTCCCGCCCTGCAAATCAAGACCGAATTTAAATTGCTTATTCCAAAAATGCGGAATCTGGAATTTAGAGTTTAGAGATTGGAGATTGGAGCTTGAATTAAAATAGTCGGCGCCTTGATTCCAAATTTTGGGATAATCCAAAAATCCCGCAAACAACGCAACGATAATAATTAAAAAAACAGCAGAACTTATTTTCGCTTGTTTGAAAGAAAAAATATCCGCCACCACCCGAAAAGGAAATTTGATAATTCGGATTATAATTAACGTTATTTTCTTTATGAGCCAAAGTGGCGGACCGAAAAAAGTTGATAGAAATTTATTCATCGTCTATTTAATATTAATCGCCTCTAATCCAGGAAACTAACAACTAAAAAATTGTATAGGATGGATGGATGTTTGGCAATACTTGACACCAAGTATATCTATTGTATAACTATTGACAATATTTTTATATTTACTATAATAAAAAACAATGAACTTCTGGCTATTGGCGTATTGCCCTAGCCAAGATGAGCTCATTAAACAATCAAAAAGCGGTACATATGCCGCAAAGGAGGAGTCATGATGGCAACACGAGCAGGGCCCAACGGAAGAGGAAAAACCCTTATTGACGAGTATCACCTCAGCGCCATAGCCTGAAGGCAGGCCGGTCCACAACGTGGGCAACCGAACCCACAATCCATCCACCACGGCGGAAAAAACGCGACGGAGGTATCCAGGCATGTCAAAGAAAAAGATCGCTTGAATATCCCCTATGAGGTTGTAATAAGCTCATAGGGAACAGCGCACAGCGCGTAAATCGCCTGAGGTCTGGGACGAGGCCATATCTCATAGCCAGATAACAATAATACAAGAAACTGGCTAGAAAATATAATCGGCTCTTGAGATAAGAGGATGATTATATTATGTCCCCAATTCATCACCCTATTCCAGTAATGAATTGGAAAGTTATTGAGGAATTCCCCGAGCAGAATATCGCTCGGGGATTTTTTATTCTAAGTAATTCCAAGAAAACAAAAACTGCCAAAATTAAATCTCCCAATAATCAATCTTCATCCACTCCGTATTTTGTCTTATCAACTCCCAAATCATAATCCACTATCGTAAAAATCTTCACCTCCGGACGCGGATCATTTATGGCATTTGAGAAAATAGTGGCAGTCCGCATTATTTCATCATACGATTCAAAATGATAATTAGGATCAAATTCAACAGTCAAAAACGTTTTCTCCCCCGCTTTTATAATATCTTTATCGATTTTCGCGCTGGTGCAATTGCAGGAAGTCAAAACTTTCTCTATTTTTACATCTTCCGTTCCGTCATTTGCCACCTCAAATTCATAACTCACGATCGGTCCGCTTTGTTTAATTTTGCCAAAATTATATTCTTTGACCGGAATTATCAGATGCGGACCAAATTGCTTGTCTGATTCTTCTTGAGAACCAAGAAAAATTTTAATGCTATTGCCAAATCCAAAAAAATATCCGGTAAAAATAACAATAACAATAATTACAACCCCATACAAAATAAATTTTTTATTCATACTAATTCTATCTCAAATTACAAAATGCTTTGAGGCATACCGCTTAAAAGACCATACGGAACCGCTCCAGCATAAGCAATGAGCATGATTTTACAAAATCACGTCGCGCAGTGTTCAATAAAGCGCTTCGTAATTCAATTATTTTACTACATTCGCCGTGAAGGAGAGTCCGAGCGGCTCTTTCGCGGTATTCGTTCTGATAAAAACAGACCTTTGAATCGGACCTGTCGCTTCCGGTCCATGAGCATTGGGATCAAATTCTGATATCAACTCAAATTCTTCGCCTGCCAAAATATCAATATCAGCGGCTGTATCCCCACCATGTCCTCCCGACATTCCGAACGGACCGTAGATTTTCCCGTCTAATAGTTTAATTTGAGCATTCGTGCACATACAAGACGTCCATACTTTATTTATGGCTAACGCCCCTGGTCCGTCATTTTTCAACTGATAGCTGTGACGAACCTTGCCGCTTGCCATTGAAACAATTCCAAAATCGTATTCATAATGCCCTGCGGTTAAAACCGCATCGGCATAATTCACGGTATCGCCTGCATTATTTTGAGAAAAAGAAATTATTTTCTTGAACGGCGCAAAATACAAAATCACAACAATGATTCCCAGCCATATTAAAATAATCCCGAATGTTTTTAAATTCAATTTTTGTTGCATGATAGAGGCATCAAGCCCATATTTCGTTTTCACTTGGACGAAATAAAAATTACTGTTCCCATTTCGCTCCTCGTTAAACGAAATAAATTTTATTATTAATAATTATTAATGATCCTGTTGTTTCTACTGCAACAAAAATTAAAAAACTTTTGTATTGAGAATGCCTCGTTTGAGGCCCAAAAACAGCAAATTGCCCGATTTGGCGCTATTTGCCGCGAGATTTAAAAATTTTATTAAAAAAGAAGAATTATCCTTCTTGGCCTTTGGCAATAAAACAAAATTGCCGCCAAAAAGTGAGGCGATAAAAACAAAAAGGGCAAAAATATCAAATACTAAAACAAAATTTAAAATCCCCTTAAAATCGGATATGCTAGAAATTACAAAATTAATGTGTTCTGCAATATTGGCGCAACCAGCCATACTGCCGCTCAATATTGGGCAAGAAATGGCTCCGCTATAATGCGCGCCGATTAAATTTGGCCAAAAAGAAAAAATCATCAAAACGATAAATATTATAAAAATTATATTGAATTTTGCCATACGAACCATAATACCAGCAAAATCATAAAAAGTATAGAAAAAACCGTGAAATAAATTCACGGTTTTTAGATTGAATGTTTCTAATTAATGGATATCTATTTTGCATAATATCGTCCGAATTTAGTTCTGATTCTCCGCTCTCTTCCATTTCTTTTTCCCATATTAATTCTTCTTGGCCTAGAATTTTCTCTAAAATTTCCTTATCAATCAAATAATCGATAATTACAGCGGTTGAATTTTTTGCCCATTGCGGAATATTTTCGTCTTTTGTGATCTCCATCTTCTCGCTTGCCAGGAAAATCGCTATCCCGGTTTCTTCATCAAAAATTCTAAGGCAAGCGAATTTTTCTTTGTCACTGCCGTCATTGATTGTAAAAGAACAATCCGAAGTCACGCTGTTATAATCAAAAAAGTCATTAACCACAGCTACTCTTGGATAAACAATCCATACTTTTGTTTTCTTTAAATCAAAACCATTCCCTTTCTGATAAATAAACGCTTCCTGTTTTGACGAATTTTCCTTAAGCAACTTTTCATGGTTCCAGTTCCAAAATATCCTCCCTGATATCAATATCGCAAGAGCAACAAATAAAAGCATCACAAGATTCTTCATCATTCGCCACCCCCTTTATTATTTTTAAAATAACTCTATTGCTTTAATATTGATTTATTATTCATAACAGGTCAAGAGCTCTTAATAATCCATCAACCCGCTGAGTGTTTTCGGGTCCATACTGAACAGCTTCCGCTTTTATCTCCTCTATTGTCTTTTCCGATATCAAATCTTTTTTGGAAAAAAATTTATCCGCAAGGCAAATGATTTTTTCCTCTATGCTTTGCGGGGTCATATCTCTTTTGGGCAGTGGCAGATTATTTTTTTTTATATTCTCTATTGTTATGCCGACGCCGACATGCCTCTCGCACACCAAAGCATATTTTGGCAGTCCCTCTTTTTCCAGTAATTCTCTGCCCAAATATCCATGGCAAATATATGGTTTGTCGCCATAACAATTAATTTGCGGAGCATTGGTTAAAAATATCCCAATATCATGCAGTATCGCCGCTTCTTTTATAAATTTCAAATCGGGATTTAA
>Ga0076174_121_pt1 | contig 8091 bp, 6 predicted proteins | sample RifGroD2_FD_67771 | JGI IMG/M metagenome (GOLD analysis project Ga0076174, IMG submission 67771) | Parcubacteria bacterium GW2011_GWD2_38_12
GGGGAGGCAAATCGGATTATGACGCTCCGAGAATATCCGGCATCTCCGTTTCCGATATCAAGGCAACCTCTGTGGTTGTTACCTGGAGCACTAATGAGAACTCTTCGTCTTTGGTGGAGTACGGCGAAGACCAAACCAGTCTTCGCGATACCAGCGGACAGGTAGACTCGGTTTCTGAACATAAAGTCGCGATCAAGAATCTTGAGCACGGAACCAAATACTATTTCAAAGTTTATTCCGTTGATTGGGCCGGCAATATCGGTGTTTCCGATATTCAGTCCTTCACCACCAAGAAAGCGGGTGTTTCCCAAGAAGAGCTTCGGGGTTCTGAGCAAGCCAAGCAGGAAACCCAGGAAGTCTTGGAAGACTTGAAAACACAAATTCAAATCCAGGGCGGAGCATTGAGCGACCCTTTACAAATTCTGTTGGAAAGTTTTTCCTCTTTGGTTCCTGAGCCGATTATCATCGGCGGAGCTCCGGAGGTGAAGATTGAGACCGCCTCGGTAACTATTTCCTGGCTAACGGATAAGAATTCCACGAGCTTTGTGGGAATTGTCCGCGATGACCAATATGACGCCAAAGCCGAGGAACCCTACAAAACTATTGTCGGCAATCCTGACGATTCCGTGAAGAATCATAAAGTGGAAGTTCCGGATTTATTCCCCGGCACCAAATACCATTTCCAGGTCAGGTCCAAAGCTCTTCTTGGCGAGACTTCCAAATCCAAAGACTTTACCTTTGTCACTAAATCGGAATTGCCCCAGATTCTGAAATATCTCCAGAAAAAGACGGACAATGAAAAGACCGCGGCCATTTACTGGGAAACATCGTCTCCCACAGATTCGGTGGTCCAGTATGTTCCCTACGGCAAAGACGGCAAATTGAGAATCAAAGAAGCCAAGATTCAAGGCAAGCCGGATATGATCACAGACCACAATATCACGATTTCCAATCTTGATCCGGGCACGATTTATCAGATGGAAATCTCGGGCAAGGATCCCTTCGGGAACCTGGTGTCTAAGACACTGCCTGACTTTACAACGGCAATTGATAAAGAGCCTCCGGTTATTTCCCAGGTTCGCATTGAATCCGCCATGATTTCCGGCAAGACTCCCAAGATTCAGACTATTATCTCCTGGAGAACCGATGAGCCGTCAACCGGCCAGGCATTCTTTGTTGAGGGAGTGGAAACAACAACGGAGAATATGAGGTCCACCGTCTTGGATACTTCAATATCCACGATTCATACCGCGGTGGTCACGGAATTTAAACCGGCTTCCATTTACAGGATTAGAATTGAATCCCGGGATGATTCGGATAATCTTGCCGTCAGCCGAGATTTCACGATTCTGACTCCGATTAAGTCCGAATCCATCATTGATATTATTGTCAAAACCTTTGAGAACACCTTTGGGTGGGTGAAGAATATCAAGTTTTAGAAGAGGCTCCGAAGGCTCCGAACATTTTTATTTTTTATCATTCTTTTTAGAATTATACTCCTCTGCTTCTTTGGCAATTTTTGATTTTTGATGCGCTTCCCTGGCCGTCAAAAAAGCTTCTTGGTATTTTGCCTGATTCAAAAGATTCTGAGCGTCAATAAGCAAAATTTTTGCAGTAGCGATTTGCGTTTCATCCGCGGACACATCAAGGCCTTTTACCTCTTTTGCGATAATATCTTTTTCTGCTTCTGATATTTTGCGGGCTACTTCCGAAATCTTATTCAAAACCCTGTTTTGCATAAGAGGATCCAAAACCACGGTTACGGTGTTTGAATTTGCATTGGAATCGGCTGTCGCATTATTTGCTGTATTGGCAGTTGTATTGCCGGAAGTTGCGGATGTGTTGCTTGTCATATTATTGTTCGCGTCAGAAGATGATGCGCTAGAGGAAGAAACGGGGTTTGCAAGCAATACCAACATAGCGGAATCGCCGCGCTCAATTGCCTCTTCCCAAGCTTCTTTTAATTTATCTAAAACTTTATCATCATCAATTTTCCCGCTGATTCTAATTAAGATCTCTTTGTTTTTAACCATAATACCCGCTATAACCTCTGCAACCTCCGCTGTTTGATTGGGCTGATTAACAATCGCTGAATTTAAAATATCCTGGCTTATTGCCAATTCTTTTTTATATATTTCTATGGCAGACTCGATTAGTTCCGGCCTTGCCATTTTTCTTTCAACTAATTTTTCCACCTCTTCCAATCTCTTTTTGGAAAAATTCGCGCGCAATTTAACTTCTTTAATATCCTTAATTGTCAAAACTGCTTCTACTTCTTCAATGGCAATTTTAATCGGATACAGCGCGTCTCCCGGCAAAGAATTTTGCGAGGCATAGGCTGTTCCCGCCCCACCACCAAGCAACGCAACAATGAATAATAACGGTATTAATATATTCTTTCTTCTTATTGATAAATAATCCAGTCCGTCGCGACAGATTTGCAAAATTGACATACTCTGTCGATTATCAAGACTGCTTTTTTTGAAATCCGTCACAAAACTCTTCCCCGCTTCTTCAAAAATTCTTTTGCGCAGGGAAAACTTAAAGCCCTCGTCGGCTTTGATGGATTTTAATATTTTCAAATCTTCAATTGTTGTTTTATTTTTATCCATATTTATTGCTTTCTATTTTCTGTTTACTATTTTCTTGAATTTCTGCATTGCTCTGAAAATCCGCACCCTCACAACCACTTCATTTTTACCCAGCGCCTCGGCTATTTCTTTGATATTCATATCCTCAATATAACGCATCATGAGAATTTCTTTATCTTCCTCTCCGAGTAAATTTAATTTTTCAATAATCATCCTCGCGTCTTGCTTTATCGCAATATCATCGCGGGACGAAATTTTCTCATTAGCCAAAACCAATTCATCGGAATAAATAATCCTGTTTCTTATCCTATAATAATCAATCACCTTATTTCTTGCGGTTCTGAATAAAAATGCCCTGATATTTCGCACTTCTTTATCCTTTAAATATTTTACAGTGCTCAAAAAACAATCTTGAGTCAAATCCTCGGCTATTTCCTTACTGCTTGTTTTTAAATATATAAAACGAAAAATCTGATTAACAAGCTCATTGTAATTTTCCATCAAATCATTTATTGCTTTGTTTTGTTTATCGTTGTTCATTAAATTAAGACGTTATAATGATGCAAATATTACACAGAGGGATTGAAAAATCAAGAAAAAATGGTAAATTAAACTCGTTAAATGCGCTCATAGCTCAGTTGGTAGAGCACCCGCCTCTTAAGCGGAGGGTCGTAGGTTCAAATCCTACTGGGCGCACCAGACAGATAAAATCCCTTTTTTGCATATGCAAAAAAGGGATTTTTTAGTTAAAAAAGGGGGTTAAACCTCTATCAATCTCCCCGATATTCTCGAGGGGATTTTTGAGGTCTTTTTCAGTAATCTTTTCTGAAAGATGGTGTATCTTTCCAAGGCGAATATCTGAAGCTGATCGTTCTTCTCGCGGCAAACCATCGCATTTACCGCTTTTGCGACCTTGCCAACCTGGGGATGCTTCATGGAAAGATCGCACAGATAGTCTACCGTAAGGCGCCGCACATCCATCTCTGGATGCGCAAGGCCCCTTTTCATCAGGAAGTTAAGCGATTGCTTGCAGCCACCTTGTATCGCCAGAATGGCGATGTCGTTGATCGCTGTGACCGGCGCCCGCAAAAATCCCTTAGCCAAATCCTCAAATCCCTTCCTCTTGCCGAACTGAATTGCGTACTTTGTCATTATCATAGCCGCCCCCTCTTTCTTTTTTATTTTTTTAAAACAACAATAGATAAAAATATAGCAGGTAGTTTCAAAAATGTCAAGATTAAAATCTCATCTATTTCCGCTATGAAATTTTTTATGAATATCCTCAAGTTGTTTGTCGGTAAAATGAGTGTAAATCTGAGTGGTGGAGATATTGGCATGTCCCAGCATCATTTGCACCGATCTTAAATCAGCGCCATTCCGCAGAAGATCCGTGGCAAAAGAATGCCTGAGCCAGTGTGGCGTCACTTTTTTGGATATTCCGGCTTTAACGGCGTATTTCTTAATAATTCTCTGCACGCTCCGCGGAGTCAATTGCAATTTTTCTTCTTTATTGGGAGACTTTGAGTCGCGCACAAAAAGCGCCGGGTCAATATCTTTTCTCTCTTTAAGATATTCTTTTAAAACATCTCTGGCGGAATCCGAAATAAAAACCACGCGAATTTTACTGCCCTTGCCCCTGACAGAAAACATTCCCTTATCCAAATCAATACTATCGCGATCAAGCGCGCAAAGCTCTGAAACGCGAAGACCGGTAGAAAACAAAAGCTCCAATATCGCTTTATCGCGCAAATCCTGAAAACGATTCGACCGTCCTGGGTCGCCGGCTGGCGGAGAAGAATCATCTCTTTTTGGGGCATCAAGCAATCTTTCCAATTCCAGATCATCCATAAACTCCAACTCTCTTTGCGGCTGTCTGGCGAGTTCTATTTTTTCCGCTGACAACGACTCAACTCCTCTTTTGGCCAAATATTTCAAGAACATCCGCAAAGCAATCAAATGATGGTTTTGCGTTTGTTTTTTTAATGTCCTGCCGAATTTATCTGTCTTACGCGCAAGAAACAGCCGAAATTTTCTGACCGAATCTTCGCTGATTTCCTCGGCGCTGATTTTATCCGTATTTTTCTTAAAATATCCCATCAGCCAGTCAAAGAATCTAGCCAAATGATGGTCGTAATTTTCAATCGTTTTGGGACTGCGATTTTTTTCTATCTCCAGATATTCCAAGAATTCTATTTTGAGAGATTTTAAATTCACGGACTTAAAACTTAAAACTTAAAACTTAAAACTTCTACAAGCTCCAAGATTCAAGATTCAAGATGCATATTTTCTGTGTCGCATAATATATTATTGCATTTTTTTTAAATCTGTGCTACGGTTATGGCACTTATAAACACTAAACAAATCTGCCCATCGGAAGGCGGATGGAAAATTATTAATGCTTAAAATAGCAGAGAAAGAAAAAGTAGTTAAAAAATTCAGAGTTCACGAGGCAGATTCTGGCTCAGCGGAAGTTCAAATCGCCCTTTTAACGGAGAAAATCGCTTCTCTCACCGATCACCTAAGAGCCCACACAAAAGACAATCACTCTCGCCGGGGCCTTTTGATGATGGTTTCTCAAAGAAAAACTCTCTTGAGTTATCTTTCCCGCAAAAGCGAAAAAAGATATTCTTCTTTAATTAAAAAACTGGGGCTGAAAAAATAAGGGCTTTCTCTAAAAATGATTCCATTTATTTATGGAGTCATTTTTAATTATAAAACCTTATCCGCCGCCGCGGATACTCAATGTTATGGCTGAGTTTATTTCGCCAAACATTGGGTCTCTTTTATAAATTCAGACAACATTAATATGGCAATCATAAAACATAAAGAACAAACGGTCGCGATATTCATTGATGTGCAAAATCTCTATTATTCCGCGCGCCACTTATACAGCAAAAAGGTTAATTTTGCGGAAATAGTGAGAATCGCTCTGGCCAACAGAAAATTAATCCGCGCCATCGCCTATGTTGTCAGCACCAAGACCGGCGAAGAAAAACCGTTTTTTGAAGCGCTCGGAAAAATAGGCATTGAAACAAAAGAAAAAGAATTGCAAGAATTTTTTGGAGGCGCCAAAAAAGCCGATTGGGATGTCGGTATTGCCATTGATATGGTCCGCATTTGTCCGATTGTCAGCACCGTGATTCTGGTTTCCGGCGACGGCGACTTCACTCCAGTCGTGGAATATATGAAAAGCCAGGGAAAACAAGTGGAACTTGTCGCATTTGGACGCACAACTTCCGCCAAACTGAAGGAAGCAACGGATGATTTTACTGATCTGGATAAAAATGTTAAGAAATTTTTATTGAGATAATAATAAAATAATTGACATTTAACGGTTAACACTTAACAATTGATAATCAGCTTGAAATATGTTGGTTATTATCTGTTAATTGTTGCTTGTTAATTGTTATTTGTTATATCCTAAATGGAAACCCGAAAGTTTTCTTTGGAGGTTGCGGGCAAGACATTGGAAATTCAAAAAAATATAATGGCCCTGCAAGCTCATGGGTCTATTTTTGCCAAATACGGCGAAACTACGATACTCGCAACTTGCGTGATGTCTAAAGCCGCAAGAGAAGGAATAGACTATTTCCCTTTAATGATTGATTTTGAAGAGCGCTATTATGCCGCAGGAAAAATCCCCGGCTCCTTTATAAAGAGAGAGGGTAGAGCGTCGTCAGAAGCAATTTTAACCGGCCGCCTAATAGACCGCACTCTGCGCCCTCTTTTTAATCACGACTCCAGAAATGACACCCAAGTTGTAGTTACGGTTTTATCTTTAGACAATGAAAATGACCCCGACACTCTCGCAATTATCGCGGCTTCTTGCAGTTTACTCACCTCTTCAATCCCTTGGAACGGCCCCGTAGGAGCTGTCCGAATCGGACTCATAGACAATCAACTTGTCGTAAATCCCACATTTGAACAAAGGAAAAACAGCACTCTTGATTTGGTGGTATCCGGGACAAAAGACAAGATAAATATGATTGAATCTGGCGCCAATGAAGTGCCGGAAAATATAATCCACGAAGCGCTCAAGCTGGCCCAGGAAGAGCTCAAAAAAATCGCCCTGTTCCAGGAAGAAATCGCCAAACAAATCGGCGAACCCAAAGCGGAAATAAAATTAGCCGAAAAAGATACCGCCTTTGAAGAAGAGGTGCGTAGTTTCTTGTCTGATAAACTAGACAAAGCGATTTTTGAACCGTCAAAAATAATTAGATCCAGTAATCTTGGCCTCTTAAAAGAGGAATTAAAAAATTATGTCAAAGAAAAATATCCGGAAGACGAAACCAAGATAAAAAAATTCGGAAACATCTATGAGGAGGAAATAGATCGCGTTGTGCATGAAAATATAATCCAAAAAGACAGGAGGCCGGACGGCAGAAAATCAAACGAACTTCGCAATATCAGCTGCGAGATATCCATTCTTCCCCGCACTCATGGATCGGGATTTTTTATGCGTGGCACGACCCAAGCGCTTTCTATTTTAACTCTCGGCTCTCCCGGAGAAAAACAAATAATCGACACCATGGGTTCATCCAGTGAAAAAAGATTCTTGCATCATTATAATTTTCCGGCTTTTTCTGTCGGAGAAATCGGCCCAATGCGCGGACCGGGCAGGCGCGAAATCGGGCATGGCACGCTCGCGGAAAGAGCCCTTGAAGCGATATTGCCGTCAGAAAAAGATTTCCCCTATACAATCCGCGTTGTATCGGAAATATTATCATCTAACGGTTCGTCTTCTATGGCATCGGTTTGCGGGGCAAGTCTCGCCATGATGGATGGAGGCGTACCAATTAAAAAACCGGCGGCCGGCATCGCCATGGGTTTAATGTTTGACGATAAAGGAACTTATAAAATTCTGACTGACATTCAAGGACCCGAAGATCATCATGGCGATATGGATTTTAAAGTTGCCGGCACCAAAGACGGAATCACCGCCATTCAAATGGACGTTAAAATTGACGGTATCACCCCTAAAATCGCCGCGGAAGTTTTAGCGCAGGCAAAAGATGCCAGACTGCAAATTTTGGAAAAAATGGAACAAACAATATCTGCGCCAAAGCCGGAAATTTCAAAATATGCTCCCCGTATTTATACTTTGCAAATTAATCCCGATTCTATCGGACTCATCATCGGCCCAGGAGGCAAAACCATCAAAGAAATCACAAAAGAAACGGGGGTTGCCATTGATATTAATGATGATGGAACAGTGCTTATCACTTCCAACGATTCGAAAGCCGCCAATAAAGCCAGGGAATGGATTCAAGATATCACTCGCGAAGCGGTGGTTGGAGAAATTTATGAAGGTAAAATCGTGAAAATAATGCCTTTTGGCGCTTTTGTGGAGATTTTTCCCGGCACAGACGGCCTACTTCACATTTCCGAAATATCCAACGAACGCATAGAAAAAGTTGAAGATGTCCTAAGGGAGGGCAATATGATAAAAGTGAAAGTCAAAGAGATAAATGAGCAAGGAAAAATAAGTTTATCGCACAAA